>MTLD01000952.1_pt1 | contig 82871 bp, 73 predicted proteins | sample 1982471 | NCBI WGS metagenome assembly MTLD01 (sample SAMN05712604, study PRJNA340218) | biofilm metagenome | isolation source: sample SPM anode biofilm adapted to -50 mV | place: USA | collected 2012-02-03
TCAGTCAGTCAATGCTTAACTGATCGGCATTATGGCTTTACAGCCACTCTTTATTTCTGCCATTTATTAAAAATAAAAAGCATATAAATTCCTTTATCTTATTTTGTATTTATAACACTGTTTAGTTATTCAGAATGTAATGCGAGAACAAGATAAATGAAACTGTTAAGTTTTGTCCGTCCCGATGGAACTAGAAGTTATGGTCTGTTTCAGAACGATGGTGTCATAGATTTAGGCTTAAGATTGAGTTTTAAATTTCGGAACATTAAAGAGCTGTTAAGAGAAGATGCTTTATTCCTAGCAGAGGAATTCATCGGGGAACCGGTTGATTATCATGCGAAAGAAATAAAGTTTCTGCCTGTTATTGAGACTCCAAATAAAATACTTTGTGTCGGTATGAATTATCAGGCCAAACGGCAGGAATTTGATGAGCATAATGACGCACCGACACTGTTCGTGCGTTTTCCTGATTCACAAACCGGCCATGACTGCCATTTATTAAAACCTGATATCAGTAATGAGTTTGATTATGAGGGTGAGCTTGCTGTTATTATCGGAAAAGCCGGAAAACATATTACCCGTGAAAATGCGTTAAATTATATTGCCGGTTACAGTTGTTATATGGATGGTTCAGTCCGTGACTGGCAGCATAGCTGGTTTACTGCGGGTAAAAACTGGCCGGAGACAGGTGCTTTCGGCCCATGGCTGGTTACCCGTGATGAGATAGTGAACCCGAATGAACTGGATATACGAACTTATTTAAATGCACAATTAGTGCAGGATGATAATACCGGTAATATGATTCGCTCAGTTGCTGAGCTTATTGAATATATCAGTACTTTTGCCATTTTATCTCCGGGGGATGTCATTATTACCGGATCTCCGGGCGGAGTAGGCAAAAAGCGAACACCGCCTTTGTTCTTAAAAGAAGGCGATATCGTTGAAGTTGAGATTGAAAAAATAGGCCGCTTACGAAATCAGATAATCAGTGAAAGTAAACTGCTCTGACAGTGTTCCATGAGGGATGCCTGCAGGATGACTATTTCTCCGTCATCATCCTGCAGGCTTTTTTTTATTTTGCTTTACGATAAATACGTTCCGGGCGGCCCACTTTTCCATGTACGACCTCTGCATGTAAATATGTTAGTGCCGAACAGTGTTCCAGATAACGGCGTGCGGTGGTTTTACTTATTCCGATTAACTCACCTAATGAGTCTGCAGTATGAAATGCATCATTTGAGACGAATGCTTCTTTAACTTTATCCAGTGTCAGTTCATCGATACCTTTCGGCAAATTGCGGTAAGTCAGCTCCCGGGCCTGAAGGTTAAACATCTCATCCACATGGCGCTGGCTGACATTATCGCTGGCATTGATTGAGCTGCGGTAGCGCAGATAACGCTGTAACGTATCCTGCAGGCGATCATAGCCAATCGGTTTAAGCAGATAATCAAAAGCACCACAACGCACGGCTTCGCGCACAGTCTCAATATCACTGGCTGCGGTAATGAAAATAACATCCGGTGCCTGTTTATCTGCCAGTAGATCCCGCATTACTTCGATGCCCAGTCCATCCGGCAAAAAATTATCCAGCAGAATCAGATCTGGTTTCAGCACCCGTATCATGCGGCGTGCTTCGGCTTGTGTACCGGCAATGCCGATAGGTTTAAAGCGGGGGTGCTGGTGAATGAATTGCGAATGCAATTCGGCGATGCGTAATTCATCCTCGACAATCAGCACGTCGAATCTATTCATAAGCTTGTCCTTTTAACGGTATAAACAGAGAAATGATGGCGCCAACCGGCTCGGCATCATCAATGATGATGTAGCCGCCAGCGTGTCTGACATAGCGGTTAATCAAATACATTCCATAACCGTGCCCATCTTCTTTTTTTGTTGTGACTCCGCGTTCAAACAGTGTTTCGGCTACAGAGGGAGCGATCCCTGTACCATTGTCTGCCACTTCAATGACCAGTTCGTCACTGGCATCGGTCAGCAAGAGCGTAATTTTTTTAGAACTTGCCAGATTTTTTAATGTTGCTTCATAAGCGTTATCCAGCAAATTACCCAGAATGGTGGTCAGCTCATCGCTGTCGAGTGCATCGGGTAATGCCTTGCGCATTTCACAGCCCGGATCCAGGATCAGCTCCAGACCCAGTTCCTGTGCGCGGATATATTTACTGAGTAGCAGCCCGGCTACCCGGTTGTTGTTAAAACGGGTAATAAAAAAATCGACCAGCTGCTGTTGCTGTGTTGTTTCCTTGCGGATGGTTTTTAAGGCATCCTCGTAGGCGCCCAGCTGTATCAGCCCGGCCACGGTAGACAGTTTATTGGCATATTCATGCCGCATAACCCGCAGGCTTTCCGCATGTTGCTGAACCTGAGATAACTGGAGGGAAAGGGTATTGATATCATCTTTACGCCGGAAACTGATAACCCAGCCTAATGCTTTACCATCCAGTAAACAGGGCACCCGGCTTGCGATGACATAGTCGCCATTCAGAGAGAGAATTTCGTCTTTCACCGCATTTTGCGCGCCGAGCTGTGAACCGGGAATAAAAAAGTCGCAGGGAGTAATGAGTGAACAGATAGGCGTTCCGTGGAGTTGGTCTGTATTGCTGCTGATTCCCAGTATCCGGCGTGCATTCTGATTGATGGAATAAATCAGACCTTCATGATCAATAGCAACGACGCCTTCATATACAGATTCCAGAATGGCGGATTCCATGCGCAATGAGAGCGCGATCTCTTCCGGTTCCATATTCAGCATCTGTTTTTTGATATGGCGGGAAAAGAAATAAGCGGCCACTATCGCACTCAGCAGCATGATGGCCAGCATCGCCATGACAGGACTGAGATAAAGATTGCGCCAGGAGGCAATACTGTTCAGCAGATAACCGACCGAGACGATACCAATCACATCTCCGTTTTTGTTCAGTACCGGCGCTTTGCCCCGCATACCAAAGCCCATGGTGCCTTTGCTAAGTGAAACATAAGATTTCTTGTGTATTAATGCGAGAGTGTTGTCATCACCCACCATCGGGAAGCCGATTTTACCTTCATCGGGGTGCGCGATGCGTATGCCTGCGGCATCGCCAACGACAATAAAACTGGCATCAGAATAAAACGTCTGCAGTTCATCAACATATGACTTTATTTCATCATAATTATGCTTTTCTATTCCTTCAATGATGGTCGGGCGAGTCGCTATCTGCCGGGCCTGCATCAGTGCTCTGTTACCGACTTCTTTATCCAGAATATCAGCGATGCGATGATGTACAAAAATACCAATAACCAGCAGTTGCAGGCCAATGACCAGCATAAGCAGTAAAAACAGACGGTTTTGAAAAGTCATGCCTGTGGTATAAGGCTTCAGCAATGGTTGTAGCCGCATTTTCTTACATTAATCTCTTTGGTTAGGCGGCACATTATAGGTGCTGATTGCCTGCATTCCGTGACTCTCTTCGCAGGCAATCGCAAAAAACAATTAGCTAATTAAATAAGATTAAAACCATAAAAACCACGGACAATTATTCCGGCGGTATTGTATCCACCGGTTCTTTCCCGATATTCAGCAGCAGAGTTCTCAGTAAATCAGCAAGTTCCTGCTGCTGGGTGCGATCCAGCGAATGCAGTAGCCGCTGTTCATTGGCCACATGCGCGGTCATGGTTTCATTGATCAGGACTAATCCGGTTTTGGTGAGTGCCACCAGCATGCTGCGGCGGTCTTCCGGTGAGGGTTCGCGGTAGATCAACCCTCGCGCTTCCAGCTTATCCAGCCGGTTGGTCATGGCACCGGAAGAGAGCAGCAGCGAGGTATAGAGCGCGGTCGGGCTTAATGTATAAGGTTCGCCACTGCGGCGCAGGGTCGCCAGCACATCAAATTCCGGCTGGGTCAGCCCGTATTGCAGGTGCACCTGTTCGATGGCCTTGCTGGCGATGGCATTCAGACGCCATAAGCGGCCGAATATGCTCATCGCCAGCGGATCCAGCTCCGGCCGCTCGTGTTGCCACTGACTGAGAATGCGATCGACATGATCCGTTTGCATTGTTCACCTCCTTTTTATCTTTGCATAAAGATAGTTGACGAAGAGAGCAAAAACAAACCAGAATATCTTCATGTTAAGATTCTTCGCAAAAAGATACATATGTCTCCTGTTTTCGTGGCACTGACGCCGATCCTGTGGGGTACGACCTACTTTATTACCGGAAAATACCTCGCTGAATGGCCAGCTATGTGGTTATCGGTGATGCGGGCGATCCCGCCGGGATTATTATTACTGGCTATCTGTCCGGCCAAAGTGCCATGGCGGCAGGTGCCGTATCTGCTCCTGATCAGCTTTCTGTATATCGGCGCTTTTTTCCCGTTACTGTTTATTTCCGCACTCTATTTACCGGGGGCTGTGGCGGGTACGCTGGCTGCGACATTGCCACTGGTGCTGCTGGGATTGCAGTGGCTGTTTTTGCATAAGCGACCCTCCCGTCAGGCGCTGATCTGTGCCCTGCTGGGCTTAAGCGGCATTATTTTGCTGCTGGGTCCGGGTGCTGAACTGAACTGGATTGGCGTCGGTGCAGCCTTGACTTCAGTGCTGCTGATCGGCATCTGCAGTTTATTGTTACAGCAGCGTCCCTGGTATGGAGAGCTGATCAGTTTTACCGGCTGGCAGTTACTGCTCGGCGGGTTAATGATTCTGCCGCTGGCCTTCTGGCTGGAAGGTGACATGCCAGTACCGGCAGGGGATGACTGGTTTGGTCTGTTATGGCTGATATTACTGAATTCAGCGCTGGCATATGTGCTCTGGCTGTGGGGCATGGCGCATTTACCGCTGAATCGTCTGGGGCTGATGACCTTGCTGAATCCGCTGACGGCGGTACTGGCGGGAAGCCTGCTGATGCATGAGGCGCTCAGTCACTGGCAGTGGCTGGGTGTATTGACCGTATTTGCATCACTCCTGCTGGAGTTATTGCTGCGGCCAAAACGTAATCAGACCGCAGCGTAGAGCGGATCCGCAAGGCCGATGGCATAATCAGCCTGCGCAACCGTCAGTTATTGGAACATGCTGTCGCCGCTCTGATCGATAAACAGCTCGGCTTTGCGAACCATCCACTGACTGGCCTCTTCTTTTGACGGAAACAGATCTGAGCGGATAAACACGTGTGTTTTTACTTCACCGTTAATTTCTTTGCAGATACGGCCCGCTAAACGGTACTGACTGCCGTCATCCATTGGTTCGGCGTAAATCTGATAACCTTTATATTCGACCGGTTCGACTTGTGCGGCTGTTTTTGCTGAGCCTGAGAACAGAGATTTAAATAATTTACCGAACATAGCAAAGCTCCTTTTTTCGCTATTCTGACCATAACTTATAGCGACTGCAAGCCGGCATACTGCGCTGATTCTTGTCATTTTGTCTGCTTTGTGACGTATTGGTGATCTCTAACTTATTGTTATATATATAAACTATTCCGGCATCTTTCTTGATGGATCTGAAAAAACGGATCGCAGGACAGATGTATGCGCACAGAATTAGACTGGTCGGAGTATCAGGACCGCGGTATGGGCGATGCCTATGCGGATATTCCCAGACAGGGTGGTGATTTCGCGAAAGCCGTGGCGGTTTGTATCCGCAGCGGTATCTGCGAACAACATGGCCGGGGGGTGATGTGCCCGAGCTACCGGGTAACTGATAATCCGCTGCTGTCACCGGGGGGAAGGGTGCAGTTGCTGAAGCGGGCACTGAACAGCGATGAGGCTGCATTGACCTCCGATCAGGAACTGGCAGAGGCGATGGATCTCTGTGTTGCCTGTAAAGGCTGCAAACGGGAATGCGAAAACAATGTCGATATGGCGCAGATCAAGATCGAATATCTGGCGCAAAAACTGAAAACAGAGTCATTATCATGGCGCAGTCGTCTGTTTGCCTATTCGCCGCTGTGGCTGAACCGGTATCCGGTGCTGGGTTCACTTATCCGCTGGCGAAATAAATCGGAGCTGCTGGCAAAATCCGGTGAAAAATTACTGGGGATCGCCGCAAAAGTACCGTTACCGGAAGCAGCCAGAAAACCTTTCTCACCCAAAGAATCCAGTTTTCCTCCGCTGGTGGTGCATCCTTCCGGTGAGGTCCGCTCGGTAGTGCTCTGGCTGGACAGTTTCTCCACGCTGTTTGCACCAGAGCAGGCGGAAGATGCATTACATCTGCTGCGTCTGGCGGGGCTGACGGTACATGTGATCCATCCGAACTCACGGCCGGGAACAGTACTGGACAGTGGCCGTTCCCTGCTGACGTTTGGTCTGGTTGATGAAACCCGTGCACTGGCCAGACAGCTGCTGGCAGTGTTGTCACCGTATATTGAACAAGGCATGGCGGTGGTGGGGCTGGAACCTTCCAGTCTGCTGATGTTGCGTGATGAGTATAAAACACTGGGGTTAGGGCAACCGGCGGTTGCACTGGCAAAACAGGCTATGCTGTTTGAAGAGTTCATCGCGGCCGAACTGACGCGGGGTGGGTTCCGGTTGCCGTTTCAGGCCGGTAAAATCACGCAGCCGGTGCTGATCCACGGTCATTGTCATCAAAAGGCGATCGGTGCGATGAAATCGGTACGGCGGGTGCTGAAAACGGTGCCCGGGCTGGAGTTCAGCTTTATTGAATCATCCTGCTGTGGCATGGCGGGCACTTTCGGACTGGAGGCTGAACACGTTGACTACTCGCACCAGATGGCGCAGCAATCACTGGTGCCGGCTTTGCAGGCAGCGCCGGATGCGCTGGTGGTCTGTAACGGCTTCGGGTGTGCACACCAGATCAAAGTTACCGCCGGACGGCAACCACTGCATTTAGCGACGCTGTTGCGGCAGGCATTGGCGGAATAACCGGAGCTGGCCGGACAGCGTAGTCCGGCTCCCGGGATAGATTATTGCTGCTGCAGATACTGATACAGTTTTTCCGTATCCTCTTTGCTGCACAGTTTGGTGCCCTGATTCATGGTCGCCGCCGTGCCTGCAGCGACGCCAAAGCGCACCATATCTGCCAGCGGCGCATCTTCTGCCAGTTTCAGCACCATGGCGCCAACCATACTGTCACCGGCGCCGACCGTACTGCGTTTGATGACCGGCGGAGGTACCACCTGAATGCATTGTTCCGCATCCACAGCCAGCGCACCCTGCGGGCCCAGAGAGACCACAATGCGTTTCGCCGCCCCCTGACTAATCAGCGAACGGGCTGCATTCACCACCTGATCGGGCTGTTCCAGCGAGTGGCCGGTCAGTTCAGCCAGTTCGGACTGATTGGGTTTTAACAGTTCCAGACCACCAAAGGCGACCGCTGCTTTTAAGGCGTCACCGGAGCTGTCGACGATCGTCCGCAGCCCTTGTTGCCGGGCACACTGCAGCAGTTCTGTCACGGCGGCTGTCGTCATATTAGGCGGTAAACTGCCGCTCAGCACCAGCAAGGTGCCGGCCGGTAATTGGGCGATTTTCGCCAGCAATTGCTGCCATTCATCATCATGCAATGCTGCGCCCGGCATGACAAAACGGAACTGTTCACCGGTGGCGTCGGAGACCACATGCAGGTTCTGCCGGGTCCAGTCATGAGTCTGCAGGGCATCCACCGTCACGCCTTCCTGCTGCAGCAATTCCACCAGATGGGCACCGGTCGGACCACCGGAGGGGAGCAGGGCAGTGGCTTGTCCGCCGAGGTGGGTGATGGCGCGGGCGACGTTGATGCCGCCACCGCCGGGTTCAAACACCGGCGTCTGGCAGCGCAGTTTTCCTTCCGGGTAGACCTTGGCAGTGCTGGTGGCGGTGTCCAGTGACGGGGTCAGGGTGAGAGTAACAATCAGTGGCATAAAAGCCTCCTCAGGTTCGGAACTGGTTATGATTATTAATGCTGCTCCTGAAACAAGGATACAAGTGTTTCCCATCCTTTTTTCATCTGTTTTGCGAGGCCCGGCGGATAAATATCATCGGGCTGTTCCTGTAATTGAGCCGTTTTCAGTCATTAAGTTAAAAAATGAACTAAAAATTAATAAAGCTGACCTTAATTAAGGATACCAATGAATAATTATTTTGTTCTTATTCTGGGGGTTATTTCCGCGGGTATTGGTGGTGAGCTTTTTGTCCGCGGTACAGTCGGCATTGCCCGCTGGGCACGAATTTCTCCCGGTATTATCGGCGCGACAGTCGCGGCATTCGCGACATCAAGTCCGGAATTGACGGTGTCTGTTACCGCCGCCTTGCTTGGTACACCGCAAATTGCTCTTGGCGACGCGCTTGGCAGTAACGTAGTCAATGTGGCGTTGATCCTTGGTATAGCCTTATCCATCGCCGCGATCCGCTGCTCACGGGATAGCCTGAAACGAGACTTCCCCATTGCTCTGCTTGTTCCAGTGGTGACCGGTGTGCTTGTGCTTGATAGTGAACTGTCACGGGTCGATGGCTTGATTATGCTGACGATGTTTATCGTATGGCTGGTTATGGTCATCATTGAGGTTCGTAAACAACGCAGTGCAACAAGTGATGTGATTGGCGAACATCAGGGATGGCTTGCGGTCCTGCTGAGTATTATCGGTTTTATTTTTCTCATTACAGCCGGACGCCTTATCGTCACCGGCGCAACGGGGATCATGCAGGCGCTGGGTATTGACGCTTTTGTAATTGGTGCAACGGTCGTCGCACTCGGTACCTCCGCACCTGAACTCGCAACAATCATTATTGCCAAGTTACGCCATCATGACGAGGTGGCTTTAGGCACGATATTCGGGAGTAACATCTTTAACGGATTATTGATTGTTTCGGTTTCAGCACTTATAGCTCCCATCGCCATTGCATGGCAAGAAGTCACCGCTGCATTGTTATTCGGGATCTTGTCCGTTGTCTGTTTATTTCCCTCAGGCAATGGCTACATTGATCGAGGGCGCGGGAGCTTGCTGCTTGTACTTTATGTTGTGTATCTCGTGGTTATATCTCAGCAACCAGGAAACTGACCATGCATAACGTCTTATACTATTAACAGGAGGCCCTATTTCACGGAGTGCTAAGATGTCAGACATCAAAACGCCTGTGTTACAGCGGATCCGTAGCTGGCTCTCCGGGAATGGTTTCCCCTGGATCATCTTGATCTTCATGCTCACGCTGACAACCGGGTTATGGCAATACTCGGAAATTCAATTTATTAACCTTTCGCTGGATCGCTTTCAATCCCGGGCTGAAAAGCACAAAAATGTTATCGTCAACCGGCTGCAGAATTACATTCAGGCCTTGCATGGTGCCGCCGGTCTTTTTGCGGCCGATGATGATGTCACCCGTAAAGACTGGCATGAATATGTCAAATCGCTGAATGCTGAAAAACTTCTTCCCGGTATTCAGGGGGTCGGTGTCATTGAAATCGTTTATAAGAAAAACAAATATCAGCATGAAACTGCTGTGCGGGCTGACGGTATTTCTTATTATTCGATTCACCCCGTTACGGATCATGATCCACTCAGCAGTGTCGTCTATCTCGAACCATTCAGTGGCCATAATATCCGCATGCTCGGCTACGATATGTATTCCGACCCGATCCTTCGATCATCTATGGAGCAAGCCCGTGACAGCGGTAAGATCACATTGTCACGAAGGGTTCGATCTGCACAGGTGCTGAACAATAAAGAACAGCCCGATTTTCTGCTCTATCTGCCTGTCTACCGTAATAATGAACAGCTTAATACCGTCGCTGCCCGTCGCCGCGCGTTGCTGGGGTTCGTTTACATTCCTTTCCGCGCAGATGATTTCATGAAAAGTATTTTTGCCGGTCAGGCCAGGGATGTGGAAATTGATCTGTTTGATGGCAGAGCCACGCCGGAAAACCTGCTGTATTCCTCAGGTGAGAACAACCGTGCTACCCGGTATGCCACTAAAAAAGAGCTGTCGATTGATGGTCATATATGGACTGTTCATTTTCGGAGCAGCAGTGAATTTGAGGCTAGTACCGTAAACCAGCTGCCTTCGATCATTCGTTTTGGCGGGATGGCGCTCGATTTACTGTTATTTTTTTTATTGTTCCTGAACATACAGCGGATGCGGAACATACGTGAACTTACGGTCAGGCTTGAGTTGAGTGACGAGAACTTTAACCGGCTGGAAGAGCATCTTTCAGGCGCGGTATTTCGTGTCAAACCGGAATTTCCATGGCAGGTTCAATATATCGGGCATGGTATTGAAGCGCTGACCGGCATACCGCAGGCGCGTTTCCTGACGAAAGAGTTGTCCCTGGATCGGGTGATCCATCCGGATGATCAGGCCCGGTTTACGGCTGCGGTTACCGAGGCGCAAACCAGACCGGCCGCGTTTGATATTACGCTGCAGATTAAAAGAGAGGATGGCCGGATCCTGTGGGGCAACCTGCGGGGCCGTATTATTTATGATGAGGCTGGCACACCGCTGTGGCTGGAAGGGGTGATGTTCGATATCACCCGTTTCAGATAGCTACCGTTTATGGGTAAACATCCACTGGTTTCCCTTCCGTTTAAGTCTGAGCGATTTGCCATTGATCAGCAGATACATGCTTTTGGCATGCTGGGGAATATCGAATAACCGGGGGCCATGTTCCGGCGAAAACCAGACTAAGCCGGGGGCGTGGGTAAATTTATTGGCGATTTCGTAATTTCCCGCAAATTTTTTCGAACGCAAGCAGTTGAGAGGGGAGTCACTGGCCGAGCAGTTAGCATCCGCTAAAGATGTAACCGGTGTGCCGACCACAAGAATGGGGGATACCGAGATGACCGTAAAATGGTAGGGGAGCTTACGCTGACAACGCTCCGCACCGCTCAATGGCCAGCTTTTGAATTCTTTTGTCTGTGATAAGGCGTCATCCAGTTTGGCTACCAGATCAGACGGCGCTACTTTTTTCGCGGATGCATCAGCAATGGCCTGTTCGCAATCACACGCACGATCTTTGGCACATTTCTGCCCGGAGGATGCCTGTGGTTTCAATGCCTGCTGAGCATGCCCCCTGGCCTGATCAGATTCGAAGCGACTACAGCCATATAACGCTAACCCACAAAAAAGTACCATTAACTTCATATGGTTATAAACATATTGCATTGGGGTTAAGTCTGAGCGGGTAAGGCGTGTAAACGGTTTAATCTTCATTTGCATCTGCTACAGGGCTAAAAATTACCGGCATGATATCTTAATGTGGATCAAACATCTAAAGCCGGCTAATCAATAAAAAACCGCCGGAGGTTTCCCATCCGGCGGTTTTGTTATCAGGGGGCTTCTCACTCAGATGTGTTTCACCCGGCGTTTCACTTCTTCCTGTTTACCCGCATTGAACGGGCGGGAATCAGGGCTGCCGAGGTAACCACAAACACGGCGGATCACCGATACCTTGTTCGAATCGTGATTGCCGCATTTCGGGCAGGCAAAGCCTTTACTGGTACAATCGAATTCGCCGGTGAAGCCACATTCATAGCATTCATCGATTGGCGTGTTAGTACCGTAGTAGGGCACACGCGTATAGCTGTAATCCCAGACGTTTTCCAGCGCTTCCGGATTATGCTGCAGGTTCGGATATTCGCCGTAGCAGATAAAACCGCCGTTAGCGATAGCCGGATAAGCCATCTCGAAGTCGAGTTTGGCGTAAGGATCGACCTTCTTCTCAACATCCAGGTGGAAACTGTTGGTGTAATAACCTTTCTCAGTCACACCATCAACCAGACCGAATTCTTTGGTGTCCAGATTACAGAAACGACTGCACAGGTTTTCACTTGGCGTGCTGTAAAGGCTGAAACCATAGCCAGTTTCTGCTTTCCACGCATCCACCGCATCACGCAGTTTCTGTACGATCCCTATCGCTTTCTGACGCAGCACTTCGTCATCGAACACGTGTACTTTATCGCCATACAGAGCGTTGATAGTTTCATGTACGCCGATATAGCCCAGTGAAATAGAGGCACGGCCATTTTTAAAGATCTGCGAAACATCATCATCTGCTTTCAGACGAACACCACAAGCCCCTTCCATATAGAGGATCGGTGCTACACGTGCTTTCACGCCATTCAGGCGTTCAATACGTGCCATCAGGGCTTTCTTGCACAGACGCAGACGGCTGTCGAGCAGGTCATGGAAGTGCGCTTCATCACGGGCTTCCAGCGCAATACGCGGCAGGTTCAGACTGACCACACCCAGGTTATTACGGCCTTCGTGATACTGTTTGCCATCTTCTTCATAAACACCCAGGAAGCTGCGGCAACCCATTGGTGTTTTGAATGAGCCGGTCACTTTCACAACCTGATCGTAGTTCAGAATATCCGGATACATGCGCTTGGTGGCACATTCCAGCGCCAGTTGCTTGATGTCGTAGTTCGGATCAGTTTTCTTGTGATTGAGACCATCACGGATCGCGAATACCAGTTTCGGAAATACGGCGGTCTTGTGGTTTTTACCCAGACCGGCAATACGGTTCCGCAGGATCGACTTCTGGATCAGGCGGGATTCCCAGCTCTCACCCAGACCAAAACCGAACGTCACAAACGGTGTCTGACCATTCGCGGTATGCAGTGTGTTTACTTCATATTCCAGTGACTGGAAGGCGTCATAGCACTCTTTTTCCGTGCGCGCATGAGCATAGGCTTCCACATCCGGGATCTGCCACTCTTCCGCAACCTTACGGTGTTTCTCATAGCTTTTGGTCACATAGGGTGCCAGCACTTCATCAATACGGTTGATCGTGGTGCCACCGTAGATATGACTGGCTACCTGCGCGATGATCTGGGCGCTGACGGCGGTCGCGGTAGAGATAGATTTAGGTGTATCAATCTCGGCGTTACCCATCTTGAAGCCGTGTGTCAGCATACCTTCGATATCGATCAGCATGCAGTTGAACATCGGGAAGAATGGGGAGTAATCCAGATCGTGGAAATGGATCTCGCCTTTTTCATGTGCCTGCACAACATCGCGGGGCAACAGATATTGTTTGGCGTAGTGTTTCGCCACAATACCGGCCAGCAAGTCACGCTGGGTCGGGATCACCTTGCTGTCTTTGTTGGCATTTTCATTCAGCAGTTCAGCATTGGTCTGCTGGATCAATCCCTGGATCTCTTTATTCAGACGTCCCTGTTTTTCACGCGCTAAATCACGGTCGTGACGATATTCGATGTAAGCACGCGCAAGCTTCTTGTGCGGGCCTTCCATCAACAGGTTTTCGACCAGTGTTTGTACCTCACTGATATCGACTTCATCGCGTCCTGCGAGCAGGGAAGCGATCTGACCAGCTACTGAGGCGCAATACGCGTCGTCTCTTACATTTACAGCTTCAGCAGCTTTTGCAACTGCCTGCCATATGCGTGAGCCATCAAACGATACGCGGCATCCGTCGCGTTTGATTACCAGCGGTTTTGCTTGCATTTGTTATAGCCCTCGTGCTAATCCGACATTGTGTGTCGTTGTGGTGGTAATACTATATATAGTTCATCTTGCGGTGGATTTAACTATATATTGCGATTTTATGCAGAGACATAGTTAGTGGTTTTTTGATCTAAAACAGGGAATTGGAAGATTTGGATAGCGCTTCATCAGCGAAAAAAAGAATGTTTTGTGTGACAGAAACACTTGATAATTCTGCAGCCCTTGCTGCATAAGGGCTGCAGAAAAAGCAGCGAATTATACTCAAAAAAAGAGCCACGTAATGTGGCTCCTCTCTATGATGTAAAATAATTGTTACTTTAGCCGGATAGTTGATCAGGGTAATTGCGGACCAGCCGCGATCAGTCGTTTACCTTGGTCATTATCGGTGTACTGCACAAAGTTTTTGATGAAACGTTGTGCCAGATCTTCCGCTTTGCGTTGCCATTCTGCCGGATCCGCGTAAGTGTCACGAGGATCGAGGATCTGCGGATTAACCCCGGGCAGATCGATCGGCATCGCCAGATTAAAGATCGGCAGTGTTTTCATTGGTGCTTTATCGATCGATCCATCCAGAATCGCATCAATGATGGCCCGGGTATCATGGATGGATATCCGTTTACCGGTACCATTCCAGCCGGTATTCACCAGATAGCAGTCGGCACCGGCCGCTTCCATCCGTTTTACTAACACCTCACTGTATTGTGTCGGATGCAAGGACAGGAATGCTTTGCCGAAGCAGGCCGAGAAGGTTGGCGTTGGTTCCGTCACACCCCGTTCGGTACCTGCCAGCTTGGCGGTAAAACCAGCCAGGAAGTGATATTGGGTCTGATCGTGCGTCAGTTTTGATACCGGCGGCAGCACGCCGAAGGCATCGGCAGTCAGGAAGATCACTTTTTTCGCCGGACCAGCTTTCGAGACCGGTTTTACAATATTGTCGATGTGGTAAATCGGGTAAGAAACACGGGTATTCTCAGTCAGTGAACCATCATCAAAATCGACATTCCCTTCCGCATCGACCGTCACGTTTTCCAGCAGTGCATCGCGGCGGATCGCATTATAGATATCCGGTTCCGCTTCTTTACTCAGCTTGATGGTCTTGGCGTAGCAACCGCCCTCAAAGTTGAAGACACCGTCATCATCCCAGCCATGTTCATCATCGCCGATCAGCAGACGTTTCGGATCCGCAGACAGTGTGGTTTTCCCGGTTCCTGAAAGGCCGAAGAATATTGCCACATCACCGTCTTTCCCGACGTTGGCAGAGCAGTGCATTGACGCGATACCACGCAGTGGCAGCAGGTAGTTCATTACCGAGAACAGGCCTTTTTTCATCTCGCCGCCATACCAGGTGCCGCCGATAACCTGCATCTTTTCCGTTAAATTGAAGGCAACGAAGTTTTCTGAATTCAAACCCTGTTCTTTCCAGTCCGGATTAACAGTTTCAGCGCCATTCAGAACGACAAAATCCGGTTCAAAATTAACTAGTTCCTCTTCACTGGGGCGAATAAACATATTCTTGGCAAAGTGAGCCTGCCAGGCGACCTCAGTAATGATACGAACACTGAGGCGGCTGTCCGGGTTCGCACCGCAGAAGCCATCAATCACAAATAACCGTTTGCCGGAAAGTTCTTCCGACACCAGTTTTTTCAGTTCAGACCAGATGGCTGGCGTGATTGGTTTATTGTCATTCTTACCGCCTTCGGACCACCAGACGGTATCGCGGGTCATATCATCCATGACAATGTATTTGTCTTTTGGTGAACGTCCGGTGAATACACCGGTATCAACTTTCACCGCACCCAGTTTGGTCACCACACCACGTTCATAGCCAACCAGATTGGGATTCAGTTCTTCTTCGTACAGCTGATCGTATGATGGATTACGGATAATTTCTTTTACATTACAAATATCGTAGCGTTCCAGGTCTAAACCGGCAGTCGTCATAATTTTGCTCCTGTGCGTGACCAGTAGGGAAGTCAGTACCACTGGATTCAGTTTAGGGAGTTCTGCCGTTATTTATGCCGGCCACTTCAAATTCTGTGGATGAACTTACAGTTTTTACGGATTAAATTCGTTTTGCGATCAGAGCGGCAGAATGTAGCCATTTGAGATGGGAATATACGCAGTTAAAACAGATAGCAGAAAAGCCGGCTAGCGGTTAAAAAACGCTAACCGGTGATTTATTTAGAAAAAATGCTTAGTGCAGTACACCTTGTGCTTCTTCTGGTGGTGTCAGCTGGTCGTTAAAGATTTTCTCTACATCGCTGGCAGAAAAATGATATTCAGTACCGCAGTAATCGCAGTCCATTCTGATCTCATCCTGTACTGCCAGTAACGTATCGACTTCCGTTTTACCTAACTGCAGTAATGCTGCTTCACAACGCGACCGTGAACAGGTGCAGACAAAACTGACTGCCTGCGGGTCAAACAGACGGACTTCTTCCTGGTGATACAGACGATAGAGCACTTCCTCTGCCGCCAGATCCAGCAGTTCTTCACTCTTGATGGTATCGGTCAGGGTTACGATATGCTCAAAATCCAGCGCATGCTGTTCGCTGTTACTGTCTGGCATGGCCTGGATCAGCATACCTGCCGCTTTTGGCTGTTCTTCATTCTGTTCGGTTTTGAGCCAGATACGGGTTGGCAGCTGTTCAGACTGCGCGAAGTAACCTTCCAGACAGGCAGCCAGGGTGTCACCATCCAGCGCGACGATCCCCTGATAACGTTCGCCTTCATCCGGGATCACGGTGATCATCATATGACCTTTACCGATCAGCTCATGCAGACCGGCATTCTCAGCGATAACACCTTCATAGCGGGCCACACCGCGTAGCCGCTGCTGATGATCGCCATTAATCACCGCAAACCGTACCGGACCATCGCCCTGCAGTTGCACAGTAATCGAACCTTCAAATTTCAGCGTGGCGGTCAGCAGACTGGTTGCCACTAACAGTTCGCTCAGTAAACGCTGGATCGCCAGCGGGTAGTGATGGCCTGCCAGTATATCTTTGGTGGTCTGGTTCAGCTGTACCAGCTCACCACGCACTTCATAATTTTCAAATATAAAACGATGCAGTTGATCCGGAATTTGGCTCATGTCAGATATTCTCAGTGTTAAATTCGGAACGACGCCGGAGCATCACTCGCCTTGTTTAAAACGCATAATGTCGCGTCGCTGTTTTTTGTCCGGCTTGCTGTCGGGGTGCGGTGCATATAACGCATTCAGCCGGTGGGCTTCGGCATTCCGCTCCCGTTTCACAATACTTTCATCAGTTTCGGCATAAAGTAATTGTGCCTGCGCCGCGGATAAGCGCTGCACACTTAATGCCAGTACCCGGACCTCTTTTTCATCATATCCCTGACGGATCCGGAGCAGAGCACCGACTTCGACCAGTTTTCCTGGTTTAGAGCGCTGACCGTTATAGTGCACTTTGCCACCTTCGATCATGCTGCGTGCCAATGCACGGGTTTTGTAGAAACGGGCAGCCCAGAGCCACTTATCAAGGCGGATCGCGCTGTTGTCTGTTGCTTCCGGCATGACATTCTCCCGGGAGTAATGGTGACGGGTAGTTTACCAGAAGCGAAGATCAAGGCGAACAACTCGCATAGTTCTATCCTCAAACTGCTGAAAATTTGATATACTACCCAGCCTGCTTGTGTTACCCACGTAATACACCCCGGATTAATGATGGCGCTGCCATCGTATTTTTCTTGTTCTGAATGGAGGGAACAATGGCTTTCGCTGCCAACAAGCGCTCCGTCATGACCCTGTTCTCCGGCAATGACATGTTTAGTCACCAGGTACGTATCGTCCTGGCCGAGAAAGGCGTGACCTTTGATATCTGCATGGTAGATGTAAACGCTCTGCCAGAAGAACTGCTGGAGTTAAACCCGTATAACTCTGTTCCTACTCTGGTTGATCGTGATCTGGTGCTCTACACCTCCCGTATCATCATGGAATATCTTGACGAGCGTTTCCCACATCCGCCGCTGATGCCGGTTTATCCGGTGGCTCGTGGTAACTGCCGCCTGATGATGCACCGTGTTGAACTGGACTGGTACACACTGGCAGACAAGATTCTGAACAATGCGCCGGATGCAGAAGCCGCCCGCAAACAATTGCGTGAAAGCTTGCAAGCCATGGCGCCACTGTTCCAGGAATATCCTTATTTCATGAACGAAGAATTCAGCCAGGTAGACTGCTACATGGCACCGCTGATGTGGCGCTTGCCAATCATGGGTATTGAATTTACGGGCAAAGGCGCCAAAGAGCTGAAAGCTTATATGACCCGCCTGTTCGATCGCGATTCTTTTCAGGCTTCACTGACTGAAGTTGAACGTGAAATGCGTAACGGACAACTGTAATGGTACCGAACATGACGCCCAGTCGCCCTTATCTGTTAAGGGCGTTCTATGAATGGCTGCTGGACAATGACATGACACCGCACCTGCTGGTGGATGCCAATGCCAGAATGGTACAAGTACCGCAGCAGTTTGCACGGGACGGGCAGATTGTTCTGAACATTGCACCGCAGGCCGTGGTGGCTTTCACTATGGACAACGAAGCGATCAGCTTTAATGCCCGTTTTGGTGGTGTTCCACAGCAGCTCTATATCCCGATGGCTGCCGTATTGGCAATCCATTCACGGGAGAATGGAGCGGGTACTTTCTTCCCGCCGGAACCAGCCTATGCGGCATGGCAGGAAGTTCAGCCCGCGTCAGCGGAAAAGACGGATGTTAGCGATGGCGATAGAGCTCAGTCGCCCCGTCCTGATGGCCGGCCGACGTTACGTATAATCAAATAAATAAAAAAGGGAATCGATCGATTCCCTTTTTTGTTGCGGCATCACTTTTACTGCTGAACGTATTCAAACACCCGGATGACTTTTGTTACACCGGAAACATTACGGGCAATCTCTACAGCCAGCTCGCCTTCATCACGGGTCACCATGCCCATCAGAAAAACCTGACTATCTTCGGTCACTACCTTGATATGACTGCTGTCGAAATTTTTCTCGGCAATCAGCCTGGTACGCACCTTCGACGTGATCCAGCTGTCATTGGTGCGGATATCATAACCAATCGGTTCTGCGACCTTAATTTCGTTATATACTTTGCGCACACCGTTCTGACGCTCGGCCATTGTTCTCACTTCATCGCTGTATTTGCGATACGGTGTCTGGCCGACCAGCAGCACAATACCGTTATTGCTGTTTATCGAAATGTGGCTGATCCGTGAGATATCAGTGCGTTCAGACAGCTCATGCCGGGTATTTAATTCGATCTTTTGATCATCCAGCTGCGCGGTCACAGTGCGCCGGTCTTTCGCTACAACTACGCCAGTAGTGGCACCTCCCGCCAGTAACACGCCGACACAGCCTTGCAGCAGTAATAAACTGGCCAGTGATAACGGGAGCAGTTTACGCAACATAACAATTCCTCAACAGTTATTGGGGGAACAGCGTCTGGTCAATCAGATCACTCAGACAATTCAGTACGAGTAAATGTACTTCCAGAATGCGGGAAAATCTTGCGGAAGGACAGCGGATTTCAACGTCACTAGGTCCGAGCAAACCGGCCAGTTCACCACCATGTCCGGTATTTAATATCACCATAGTCATATCGCGTGACAATGCGGCTTCTGCCGCATGAATCAGTTCACGGTTGTCTTCTTCAGTGGTGATCAGCAGCAAGATGTCGCCCTGCTGACCGAGCGCGCGGATCTGATGTGCGTAGACATCCTCAAATTTGCCATAATGACTGAGTGAGCTCATCAGATTGCCATCGCAGGTCAGCGCAATCGCCGGCAAAGATGGCCTGGCAGTCTCAAAGCGACTCATCAGGTGAGAAACAAATATTTGTGCCAGCGCACCGGAGGCCCCGTTACCACAGGCGAGGATCTTATTACCGTTCAGCAGACAGATAGCCAGCATCTGCGCTGCAGTCTGGATACTTTCGGAAAGTACTTCGGCAGCCGCGATTTTTGTCTGAATACTTTCGGTAAAATTTTCTCTGATCCGATCCAAACCGCTTCTCCTAAAATGCGTTTTTTAACCAGCTACATTGCCCGTCATCGTACGATACTATGTCAAAACGGCAAGCCTGATGTGCTTCGTTGATCCGCTGACTCATCAAATAATAACGCGCAGTATGCCGGATTTTATGTTGTTTGGCGGGGGTGACCGAAGATAACGCACCACCATAGTCACGCGAAGCCCGGTAGCGCACCTCGACAAACACCAGTGTGTGCTGCTCCCGCATAATTAAATCCAGTTCGCCCTGACGGCAGTGGTAGTTGGCGCTGACAAACAGCAGGCCCTGCTGCTCAAGAAAGCGCCGGGCCTGCTGTTCGTAGTATTGACCTTTACTGCGCCGGTTGCTGAACGGCGGGCTGGGTAATTGCTGGTTCATTGGTCGTTAATTGCCCGTTAGTGTAACGAGTCCAAACCAGATCATGGAGGATGACGCCATCGGTGGTGACATGCAGTACGCCTGTCAGACCATTTATCGTCATATCCGGATTCTGGCGCAGTTCACTCAGCTGATTTACCAGATTACCGGCATCATAGCCCATGGCATACAAGCGTAACTGATCACCACTGGCCTGAGGTAGTGCGGCGGTTGCTTTGGCGAATTCCTCCGGCATACGGTTCAGCATCCAGGGCATATCACCCAGTTGCATACCATTTAATGCCAGAGCGACATCCGCTTTCAGACCGCTGCTATTACTTTTCGAACCCAGATAGTAGGTCGGCCGTACCGGTGAATCACCCAGCATCATATCAACACTGGATTTGATGTTAGATGCTTCAAATGCCGATGCCAGCATGAAAATTGCGTCAACCCGGTTCGGATCGCTGGCCGGATCATCCGCCAGTGACTGGATTTGACCGGCCTGCAGCGTTGTTCCGGTTCCGCCTAATTTCTGACGCAACAAGGTTAACAATTCATCCCGGCTGCGGAACTTGGCAATGGTGGCATCACCCATTTCCAGTGATTGCCAGTAGCTGTTGAATCCGGCGGCCGTACGATCACCAAGGGCGTTGGATGGCAGTAATAACAACGGGTTTTTCAGACCATCTTCATGAATTTTCTGTGCAATCTGGGCCGCTTCATCTTCCGGAGACAGAGAGAAGTAGTAGAGGTTATCTGCGGCAGGCTGATTACCCAGCTGGTTCAGCGCCAGTACCGGTACTGTTACATGGCTGGCCAGCAGCTGCTCTACCTTGTTTTTCTGCAAAGGTCCGATCACCAGCTGAGCACCATTCTGCTGTGCTTTGGTGATTAATTCCGGCATCGACAGGCTGTTTTCATCGTAATACGTGAAAGAGAACTTGTTGCCTGCCGCTATATTGGCTTGTTCCAAACCACTTTTCAGTGCACTTGCCGGTCCGGCCAGTTTGCCGGACAACGGCAGTAAAACTGCAATTTTCTGAATGTCTGCGGTTGGCGTTATACCAGTACTGCTTTCAGTAATAGGAAACTGAACCGAAGTATCGGTTGCCGGGGTAAAAAATGCAGCAGCCGGATGTCCCGGATGACGTTTCTGCCAGTCAGCAAATAACTGGCTCTGATTTTTCGACTCTTTTGCTATCTGTGTCAGCTCAAACCAGCCTGCGGCTTTTTCCCGTTTCATGCGGTTAGCTGCACTGACATAGTTTTTCAGGGTAACGCTGTCGCTGTCTTGCAGTAACAACCAGATCTGTTGCTGGTTTTTGCTGGCAAGATCGCCAGTCAGATAAGGATCCAGTGAGATAAGGCTATTCGCGGCTGCCGTTTTCTGCCCGGTTTTTAACAACAGTTCAGATTGCAGGCGATAGTAAAATTGTACGGTATTGCTGTCTAGCGGGCGCAGGTCAATTCCGGCAATCCGGTTCAGCGCTTTGCTTGACTGTCCGTCTTTGCCCAGCTGTAAGGCATTTAACAGGCGCAAGGCAACTGTTTGCCGCGGAGTCGTTGCTTCTCTGGCCAGCTGTTGCTGCACCGCATTAGCCTGGGAACGATCGCCGTCGGCGATCAGGCGACGGGCTGCAAGCACCTGTAATGCAAAGCGATCTTCGGGGGCGGCACTATCAATGCGTGACAGATACCACTGGCTATCGTGTGTTAATGGACCGAATGCAGATAACGGCGCGTTATCCGCGCTGCTATCACTGCGGTTTCCGGCAGCACAACCTGACAACAACAGGACAATGGCAAACAGCCACCAGAAATGTGGTACAGTGCGCAACTTGCTAATCCGGCTCAAGATTTATCTCCAAGCTACTAACGTCTGGCCTCTAGTGTAATCGTCACACCGGAACGACACAAATTTTCGACAGGAGTTTTCATGACTATATCACCTTGTCTGTATATCGTACCGACACCCATTGGTAACCTGTCGGATATTACATTGCGGGCAATTGAGGTTTTAAAATCAGTCGATTGCATCGCAGCGGAAGATACCCGGCACAGCGGCATTCTGCTGCAGCATCTGGATGTAAAGGTGCCGATGCTGGCTTTGCATGATCACAATGAACAGCAACGGGCGGGTGTGCTGATCCAGCGCATTCAGCAGGGGCAAAGTATCGCGCTGATCTCCGATGCCGGTACGCCGCTGATTAGTGATCCGGGCTATCATCTGGTGAAAGCCTGTCGTGATGCCGGTGTGAAAGTTGTGCCGCTGCCTGGCCCGTGTGCCGCTATCACCGCACTGAGTGCCGCCGGTTTACCTACCGATCGCTTTGTATTTGAAGGCTTTCTGCCTGCCAAAGAAAAAGGCAAGGATGATCGACTGCAGGCACTGGCAGATGAAGCCCGGACTATGGTGTTTTATGAATCACCGCGCCGGGTGATTGATACCTTAACGGCGATGCTGCAGGTATTTGGTGATCGTCAGATTGTCATTGCCCGCGAACTGACTAAAACCTTTGAAACCCTGCACAGCCTGCCACTTTCTGAAATGCTGGTGTGGCTGCAGGAAGATGATAACCGCACCCGTGGTGAATTTGTGCTGATGCTGGCAGGTAAACCAGACAACAGCGACGAGTTACCAGCGGAAGTATTGCGCACTCTGATTCTGCTGATGAGCGATTTACCACTGAAAAAAGCGGCAGCGCTGACGGCGGAAATCTACGGTGTGAAGAAGAATGCACTGTATGCCTGGGGTCTGGAAAAGCAGAATTCTGAGAGATAGTTTGCTGCGAGGGCATAACCCCCCTATAATGCGCGCGGGGTTGGCCGGGCAGTCGCCGTCTTGTTGTTGTGCCTTCGGGTAGACAAACAGGAGGGAGGAAAGTCCGGGCTCCACAGGGCAGGGTGCCAGGTAACGCCTGGGAGGCGTAAGCCTACGACCAGTGCAACAGAGAGCAGACCGCCGATGGCCCGCAAGGGATCAGGTAAGGGTGAAAGGGTGCGGTAAGAGCGCACCGCGCGACTGGCAACAGTTCGTGGCACGGTAAACTCCACCCGGAGCAAGACCAAATAGGCTTCCATGTCGCGGCCCGCGTCGGAAGCGGGTAGGTTGCTTGAGCCTGCGAGCGATTTCAGGCCTAGAGGAATGGCTGCCACCGCGCAAGCGGAACAGAACCCGGCTTACAGGCCAACCCCACTAATTCAAATAAAACAAAGGCTTAGCGGTTTAACCGTTAGGCCTTTTTTTTATGGGCAACAAACTGTATAACAAACTGAGCAACACTCCTCCCTTTTACCTCACGATCTGCAACGATATTTACTACTTTTTTCGCGTGCCTACTGCATTAACAGTCGATAAACCCAAAATCATTCGTCGTAGTCTCCGAACAACTTCTCTTAATGAAGCTCGTAGTCGTATGAAATCGTTTTTTACGATGATCAATCAGCTAAAGTAAATAGCAAATGAAACCTATTGTGATGATATGATTGAAAAAGAATGGATGATTAATAGAGGTGTATATTCTGTGTTGACTTTTGCCTCTACGGATGAAATATAAGATTTTCAATTCACGTATGAGGCTTTTTTCATTCAGTTGAAGCTCTCAAAAATTTTGTGGCATTAATACCAGGAGGTTTAAGAATGATTCGAGGATGGGTTTATATAATCATCAACCAAGCAATGCCTGATTTGGTTAAAATTGGTTACTCAACAAAAGATCCAATTATGAGAGCTCAGGAGTTGAATAACACAGGATCTCCTCACCCTTATATTGTGGCTTATGATGTATTAGTTCATGACCCTAAAAAATTTGAGCATCAGATTCATGAAACTTGCAAAAATAAAAGAGAGGGAAAAGAATGGTTCAACCTTTCTGTACCTGATGCGATAGTCGTTATTCGTAATGTTACTGGGGACAGTGTTTTACTAGAAAAACTACATAATTCGGTATATGAGCCTAAAGAAATTATCGTTGAGAATGATCCGCCTGATCCAACTTCAGTAAAAAATGATATTTGCCAATTTCCAGGATGTAATGATGAGGCCGTTAAAGATTTCGGTGAATTACGCTATTGTATATGGCACTTCAGGGAACTCTGTTATCCAAGTAAGAAAGAATCGATTCGTTTATTGCATGAAGAACAGAGAAAATTAGATGCAGATAGGGCAACTAAAACTTAGTGTGAGGTTGTTGCTCAGTTCTACAAGTAATAGGGTGTGCAGTATAGGGGTTAATCATGGTAAGTCGTAGAGACTTAAAAGAAGCTCATGAAAAGTATGTTTTAGCTTGTTTTACTGAATATTTAAAACAGGATGGTAAGATATTAACAATAATAGAACAACCTGACCCACCAGAGGCTATTGTTGAGATAAATGGCACTAAGACTTGGATAGAAATTACCGATGCTTTTTTAGATCAGGCTCATGCTCGCAGCCTAACCACTCGTGCAGCTGATGATGTATGCCATATACGGGATGACAAAAGACTAGTAATTGAACCGGATGTTACATTTCAAGCGCAACTACATGGGGTTATATCTAAAAAATATGACAAAACCACTATGCAAAGAATTAGCGCTGAGCTTGGTCCTGGAATATTATTGGTAGGTATTTTTACACCATTTAATACAGCCAAATTGATTGTTAAAGAAGAAAAATTAAATATAGCCAAATTAATCACTAAAAAATCGATTCCTATTTTTGACAAAATATATGTGTACGATGGTAACAATGTAAGAAAGTTTCATGTTCTTTTCTAAAGTAATAACAAAACGCTAATCCTAATTTTGTGTTGATCAGTGGCCGACATCACATGCCGCCAACAGCTATAATTTTAAAAAGTATGTGCTGCTAAGAGAATAAATGTTTGTGATATAAGAAGGGAAACTTAGATGTTCTACATCAGGAATGTTTCCTTTTTTATTATTGCTTGTTGAACTTTTTTTCTGCCAGCCGCTTAAATTCCGCGCGTTGTATTTTCAGTTGTCCGGCAGGCAGTTCCGGCCAGGAAAGCCATTGCTTGGGCAGCATGTAGGTCGGCAGGTATTGGCGCAGCCAGTTGGTCAGTTCAGTAAATGAGATAGCTGATTGCTGCCAGTCGATGAAACAGGCGCAACGCATTCCCCATTCTGCATCCGGTACGGGTACTACTATGGCCTGCGCTACGGCCGGATGCTGCAGTAATTGCTGCTCGATCTGTTCCGGCTGGATGTTTTCACCACCGCTGATGAACTGATTGTCGATGCGGCCGCTGATCCCCAGCGATTCGTCCTGCCAGTAGCCGGCATCGCCGGTATGAAACCAGCCTTCATCATCCAGCGGCAGGAGCAGTGAGCCATCCGGCTGATAGTAACCGGCAAACAGGGTGTCACCGCGAACACAGATTTCGCTGTTCTTGATTGTCACTTCACGGCCAGCCAGCGCTTTGCCAACCAGCCCGGCTTTACCGGCTAGTGTGGTGCAGACCTGTGAGGCCATTTCGGATAAGCCATAGCTGACCCAGGGGATCAGTTGCTGTTCGCGACAGTCTGCAATCAGACTCTCCGGTAGTGGTGCGCCGCCCAGTAACAGGTGGTGTACCCGGGTTGCAGAAAAATGAAAATCCGCTTGTTGCAGTAACCGGTATAGCTGTGTCGGCACCAGTGACAGGTGAGTAACAGGGGCTTGTTGCAGCAGTTCCGCCAGTGAACGCTCCGGATCGGGCAGCACCACACAGGCACCGGCCAGAAAACAGCGGAACAGGATCGCCAGCCCACCAACATGAAACAGCGGTAATGATAATAACCAGCCATCAGATGTCGTGATCGGCACGATACTGCCTTGTGCGTTCGCCAGATGATTACCTAAACGATGAGCGACGATTTTTGGTGAGCCGCTGCTGCCGGAAGTAAAAATCAGATTACTCAGTTGTTCTTCATCCAGCTGACAATCGTCGGATACGGTGATTTCCTGTGAAAAATCAAACTGCAATCCGGATGATGGCCAGCAATGGGGGGCATGAACCTGCTGTTGTAAAGCCTGCTGTCGCGCAACAGGAAAGGCCGGATTCACCGGACAACAGACTATCTGTTCACGCCAGCAGGCCCAGAACAGCATGACCAGCTCAGCGCTGTTTTTACTGCAGAAAAAAAGATGCTCACCCGCCCGGAGTCCGGCATGTCTGAGTTGCTGTTGCAGCGCATTAAGCCGGGCGTCCAGTTGCTGGTAGCTGAGACTGACGCCGGCGTTCCATAAGACGGGTTGAGCGGGGTGCCGTTGTGCGTGTTGCCGGATCGGACAATTTAACTTTGCCATACTACCTGTAACTTTGAGACGTCGACCTGTTGTTTATCATCCAGCACTGAACCGTTGAAATAGCGCAGAGTATCAAGCCCGGGTGCCTGTTCCGGAGACCATTCAGTGGCCAGCAACGCCAGTAGCCGGTTGCCGAGTTGTGATTCATGGCTGGATGAGATCACCACTTTGACGCCATTCGTTTTGGCTTTTACCACCAGATCATGACATTTTTCCAGAGAACCAATCAGCATCGGTTTCAGAATCAGACTTTTAAGCTGAGGGAAAAAGTCCCAGTGACCCTCATTGCAGAGGATTTCATCCAGCGCTACGCCGATGCCGGTATGTGTGGCGACTGAACGGATATCCGCATAGGAAGGGCAGGGATCTTCAACATACTCGATGTGTGATGGATCGAGATGATTCATGAATGTCCAGGCTTCCTCCCGGGTCCACTGCTGATTGGCATCCAGGATCAATTTGGTTTTCGGCGCTAAACGGATCAGCTCGCGGACCATGGCCAGTTCATCCCGCATCGGATAACGCGCCACCTTCAGCTTGATCCGGATAGGATAGTCATACAGCCACTCTTTCCAGCTCCAGATAATGTCATCGGGTGAGCCTTGCAGCAGCAGATAAGGTGGCAGCGGGGTATGTTTCAGTATCGGCCAGCTGCGGCGGGCACAATCCAGACCAAACTGAACCGAAGGACAAGAAACCGGGATGGTTTTTCCCTGTTTAAAGGCAGTTAAAAATGCAATGGCTTCCTGTTCCGCTTCAGCCAGTGTTTCGCGGGAAAATCCGGGTAAGGGAGCGATCTCACTCCAGCTACTCCCCCAGTGCAGTAATAATCCTTTACGCTGAGTGATCGTCTGATCATGAAACGTCAGTGGCTGGGTGAGGGGCAGTTGATAACGGTACAGAGTGATATCCATGATGGGCTGTCCTTATCCGCGGCAGAATTAACCTTGTTATATCATCATATATCAGATCCCGATGCAGAGATCTGCATCGGTCTGTTATTGCTGTGTTACGGATTACGCGGAAATTTATTGAAGTCAGGTTCACGTTTTTCGTTAAAGGCATTCCGTCCTTCCTGACCTTCTTCTGTCATGTAGAACAGCATGGTGGCGTTGCCGGCCAGTTCCTGCAGACCCGCCTGACCATCGCAGTCGGCATTGAGTGCCGCTTTCAGACAGCGCAGTGCCATCGGGCTGTGCTGCAGGATCTCGCGGCACCAGCGCACGGTTTCTTTTTCCAGCCCGGCCAGTGGTACCACGGTATTAACCAGCCCCATATCCAGTGCCTGCTGCGCATCATACTGACGACAGAGGAACCAGATCTCGCGGGCTTTTTTCTGACCGACCAGGCGCGCCATGTAGGAAGCGCCCCAGCCACCATCGAAGGAGCCGACTTTCGGGCCGGTCTGACCGAAGCGGGCGTTATCTGCGGCAATGGTCAGATCACACAGCATGTGCAGTACATGACCGCCACCGATGGCATATCCGGCAACCATCGCGACAATGGGTTTCGGACAGGTGCGGATCTGACGCTGGAAATCGAGTACGTTCAGATGATGGGTGCCTTCGTCATCCTTGTATCCGCCGTAATCACCACGCACTTTCTGGTCACCGCCGGAGCAGAACGCCAGATCACCTTCACCGGTCAGAATGATCACGCCGATGCTGGCATCGAAGCGGGCATCCTGCAGCGCTTTCATCATTTCCATCACAGTTAACGGGCGGAACGCATTACGCACCTGCGGGCGGTTGATGGTGATTTTGGCGATACCGTCCGCGGATTTGTGGTAACGGATGTCCTGATAGCCGGCACTGCAATCCTGCCATTCAATCGGGGCATACCAGCGGGCGTCGTCATCATGATGTTGCATAATTTTCTCTCATCAAAAGGTGAAGGCGTTCAGCCACTGCCGGATGACAGCGGCCATTGAATCGGGGGTTGCACGGTGCAGGTTATGACCACCGGCGAGACAGGTTAACTGTAACTGCCGGTTTGTTGCAGCCAGTTGTTCGCCGATAGTCCGGAACTTCAGATCCTGCTTACCGCAAAGATACAGCATCGGCAGTGAGGTCGTTTTGATCCAGCCCTGATAGTCGGCTTGCCTTGCCAGCGAACAGCGGCAGAGCATCCGGGCTAATGACCGGCCAGCGTTCTGACTGCGTTCCGCAATCAACTGCGTTCGTTCCTGCGGGCTTACATCACTGAACACCGGTTGCTGATACCAATCCGCTAAAACATCAGGTAAAGCTTCCCGATAAAAACGACGGGCCCATTGTGCATCGGCTTTTGCCCGGCTTTGGCGTTCCGCGGGTGAGCTTAAACCGGGATGCGCGTTTTCCAGTAACAGGCTTTGCAGCCCGGCCGGATGTGTCGCGGCAAACTGTAACGCCAGACGTCCGCCGAGCGAATAACCCAGCAGATGATATTGGCTGATGCCGCACATGGTTAACTGTTGCTGCAACCACACCGGGAACCCGGCCATATGCCGTAATTGCTGGTTCTGTGCATGAGCATGACCGGGAAGATCCAGCGCGAGACAATTGATGTCCGGCAGTAAGTCACTCAGCGTTTGCCAGTCACTGGCCGCACCAAGAAAACCATGCAGCAGAATAAGATTCGGCTTGCTCACGCCGGCAGGCTCCGCACCTGCAGGGCGAAGTTTTTCAGCCAGTCCGCGGCGGCGCCGGTCGCCGCCTTGCATTCCAGAATGGTGGCTCCGGGTTGTGCCAGCGCTTGCTGGTATGCCTGCCGGAAACCGGTGGCATCAGCCGGGGCGGCGTAAGCGAGCCGGAATTGTTCCGCACTGGCCCGGAAATCCAGACCATGCGGCAGTTGATAGAACTGCTCACGGATCTGATTCTGCTCCGGCACCGGCAGCATATGAAAGATATTGCCGCCGTCATTGTTGATGATGATCAGCACGAATGGGGTCGTCAGTTCGCGTAATAACGCCAGGCTGTTGAGATCAAACAGCGCCGATGTATCGCCGAGCAGCAGGGTAGTCGGCTGGGATGAATTTGCCTTGGCAATTCCGGCGGCAGTCGCAATCAGGCCGTCAATGCCGGAGGCACCGCGGTTGGTGTAGATATGCGAAGGTTGTGCTCCTGAAGTACCGAGCATGTCCAGCAGACGGATCGGCATGCTGTTGCCGATAAAGAGTTGTCCCCGGAGCTGGCGGTTCAGCTGGTGGCAAAGCGTGATTTCGCCCCATTCCGGTAACTGCTGTGCAATCAGGCCGGCAAGTTTGCTATCCCATTGCTGCAACGGATGCCATGAGCTCTGTTGCGGTTCACACTGATGCGCCTGACACCATGATTCCGGTGAGGTGACGAAACGCTGGTGTACGGCCAGACCGCTATCCAGACGCTCGCTGCCGGCATCGATCTGCCAGCATTGCTGCCAGTCGTGACTGTCTGCAAATTGCTGCAGGCGTTTGGATGTCAGGCGGCCGCCAAACAGGAGCAGTGTTTCGGCCCGGGCCAATTCTTCACGAAATGCCGGGTGATGCAGTGCCAAATCAGCGTAGGTAATTGCTTGCGGGTGGAAGCGCAGCTGTGACTGGATATCAGCCAGCAATGGCCAGCCGGTCTGTTGTGCCAGTTTCAGAACGGCATCGGCATCCTGCTGGCGGGGCAAACGGCCTGCGACAATAATCCCTTTGCTCTGACGCACTGCTGACCATGCCGGATGAACCGGACAGACAGCGTGCGCTGCATGGTAGTGTGTCCAGGGCTGCCGGCTGTCAAACCAGCGGGTTAAACCGCGCAAGGCATTGTCCGGTATTTGCTGACCGGCAACCGGATACAGCGGTTCGCGGAACGGGCAATTCAGATGAACCGGTCCCGGCGTTTGTTGCTGCTGAAAAGCAGCCTGATCAACGGCAGCAAGCAGCCATGATGGTGTAATGTCATTATCCGGCGCGGGGAGCAACTGCTGGTGAACCGGATAACCGGCAAAGATATTCGCCTGCGCGATCGCCTGATTGGCGCCACAACCGATCAGTTCGGCCGGACGATCAGCGGTCAGCAGCCAGAGCGGGATCCCGGACTGACGTGCTTCCACCACCGCGGGTAGTAAATTGGCCACTGCACTGCCGGAGGTAACTATCACCGCAACAGGACGCTGACTGCCTTGCGCCAGCCCCAGCGCGAAAAACCCCAGTCCCCGCTCATCAAAATGCAGATGCGTCCGGATAACCGGATTGGCAGCCGCCGCCAGTGTCAGCGGGGTGGAACGGGAACCGGGCGCGATACAGATATCGCGGATCCCCAGCCGGGCCAGCTCTTCAATCAGTAACGCACTCCACAGGGCATTCAGACTATCCAGTGATTGCCACTGCTCAGTCATGCCAGGCACCGAGCATACTGCCGAGCTTGGTATCCAGCTCCTGCCATTCGGTATCGGCATCAGAGCCGGTAAGAATCCCCGCACCGGTATAGAGATGCAGTTGCTGGTCATGCCATAAGCCACTGCGGATCGCGACCGTGAACTCCGATACATCCTCACTGATAAAGCCGCAGGCACCGGCGTACCAGCCGCGCTGATGCTGTTCCAGCGCGCGGATCTGGGCGAGTGCTTTCCGACGCGGTGAACCGCCGACGGCAGGTGTCGGATGAATGCTTTTCAGTAATTGCCAGTCAGTGGTGTCTGGTCGTAAAGAGGCTTCGATTTCACGCTTGATATGCTGGATATGCTTCAGCGGCAGAATTTGCGCGTCAGACACGACTGCAGTTTCGGCCAAACCATCCAGACGGCTCAGGATATCGGTATGTACGAAACGGTTTTCGAGGCGGTTCTTACCATCCTGCATTAACAACATTGCCAGTTCGGCATCCTGCTCCGGATCGCCGGTTCGCGGGGTACTGCCAGCCAGCGCTTCACTGAGCAGCTGACGATCCTGACGGCGATAGAGCCGCTCCGGTGAGCTGGCGATAAAGCAGCTGTCAGGGGAAAACTGGAAGCCGATATGAAAGCAGGCCGGGGCAGCACTCTGCCAGCTGGCCAGTAACGACCATGGTTCCAGCGGCTCGGTGAAGGTCAGTGTTGAACGGCGGGATAACACCACTTTCGGGATCGTTTTCAGGGATTCCGGCTGCAGGATCTGAGAAAGCCACTGCATCCAGCGTGGTTTGTCGGGCGTATCCTGACGTTTATCTTGCGCCGGTAAATATTTACGCAGTGTTTTTTCCGGTTGTAACTGCTGCAGAGCGGCCCGGGCGGCTGCCATTTCATGTTCTGCATTATCGTCTTCAAAGCAGAGATTACAGACCAGTTCTGTCTGATTTCCCTGCCGGATCAGCTCGATCCGTGGCAGCACAAAACGGCATTGTCCGAAGTCCTGCCATTCCCCGTTAACCGGCTGCTGATAATCAAACGCCAGACCGCCGTAATAGCGCGGATAGCTGCCTGCGTCCGGGCGCGGTTGTCCGGTCAGCCCGGCCAGCTGTGCCGGATCGGTCAGTTCCCGGATCGCGCCTAAAACCGCAAATTCACGGTCGCGTTCACGTGCGTGCCAGTAGATACGCGGATACAGTGGCTGCGCTTTCAGCCAGCCAATCAGTGAGGTGACATCCACAGGTGCACGCAGACGAACAAAGCCGTGTTGATCTGTTTTAGCAAGTGCGTTCAGTTGTTCCAGTAAACGAATTTGAGCCAGCATGGGAATAATCGCATTATCAGGATGCCATCAGTCGCGATAGGGGCGGGAAACTGCCAAAAGGCGTTGGCATCCGGTATAGTACGCCTTTGCAGGAGTGGCGTCCGCCCGAAGAATCGTATCAGTATAGGGCTGCGCGCTCCAAGGGTAAACCCACCTGTATCAGTTGTGGCATATAGTCGCCGTGGAACGAAAGGAAATGAGTGGTCGGATGAATAAACCACGTTGGAAAATCTGGGTGCAGGCGGCTCGTCTGCGAACTTTGCCGCTGGCCTGTGCCGCGGTGTTGCTGGGCAGCGGTCTGGCTGCCGGCGCCGAGCAATTCCGGAACAGCGTTTTTGTATTATGTCTGCTGACGGCGATTGGTCTGCAGGTTTTATCTAATCTGGCGAATGATTACGGTGATGCTGTTTCCGGTGCGGATAATGAGGATCGGGTTGGTCCGCAGCGTACGGTGGTTAGCGGACTGATTACCCGTGAGCAGATGCAGCGTGCAATGTCGCTGGTGGCCGGGCTGACTATTGTCAGTGGTTTAAGTCTGTTATGGACGGCATTTTCCGGTGACTGGCCGGCGATCCTGACGTTTATTGGTTTTGGCGGGCTGGCGCTGTTAGCGGCCGTGACTTATACCGTGGGCCGGCGACCCTATGGCTACCGGGGATTAGGCGATTTGTCGGTATTCCTGTTTTTCGGTCTGCTCGGGGTGCTCGGGACATACTATCTGTTTACCCGGCAGTTCGAGCCGCTGTTGATCCTGCCTGCGGCCGGCTGCGGTTTTCTGGCAACCGCCGTGCTTAATATTAATAATATCCGTGATATGGACACGGATATTGCCACCGGCAAGCGGACATTTGCGGCCCGTATTGGCCGTTCCTGGGCGCGTCGTTATCACTGGTTTCTGGTGCTCGGTGGTGGTCTGATGGCGATGTTCTACATTGTATTACGTGCGCAAACCGCTTGGCCCTGGCTCTGTCTTCCGGCTTGGGGACCGTTAATTCTTTCTGCCTGGGTGGTGAATACCAGTCAGGATCCGGTACTGCTGGATAAGCAATTAAAACGAACCGCCATCAGCAGCCTGTTATTTAATCTATTGCTGGCTATCGGTTTTGCGCTCGACTAATCGGGTTTTTCTGTCATCCGCTAAGTTAAAACAGGTGCAGCCGGGTATGTTTTCCGGCCGGAAATAATTTTTCTGAGCGAATCATGACGAAACTTGAAACGTTGCTACGCGCAGTCCATGCTGTTATGTAGAATAGGCAATCAGATAACTGATCGAATTTTTGGAGTAAATCATGGCTACTAAGCCAGAGAAGTCAGCCGGGAATGCAAAACGCCCGGACAACAAGAAGAAAAAGCCAGCCTTTAGCGCACAAGAAGCCCGTGAACAGAAAAAACAGGCTAAGCGTAAAGGTCTGCGCCCGGGTGCCCGTAACAGCGTTGAAAGCCAGGAACAGAAAAACCAGAGCGTTAAAAATAAAGATGCACGTGTTGGTTCCCGTAAACCTGTAGCACTGGTTGCAGAAGCACCGGTGGCAGTTGTTAAAGCGCCGAAACCTGCAGCCCCGAAAGCAGAACCACAAATTCCGCCGGAACAACAGCTGGCCAAGTGGGAACGCGAACTGGAAAAGCTGGAAAATGACGATCGTCTGAATGCACTGCTGGACAGACTGGAACTGGAACAAGCGGTCTCGGAAGAAGATCAGGAGTGGCTGGATAAGAAACTGGCCCGTCATCAGGAACTGCTGAAGTTGCTGGGATTGAATGAAGAAGAAAAAGAAGCCAGCGATCCGGATGAATTGCTGCAGCGCTTTATCGAAAGTGATTTTGATCCCAAGCAGTTTGATGGCCGCTATAAAGAAGACTGATTAAGTCTGCCGCCACACGGCACTGTCCGTGTGGTTCTCTCCTGTGCATGTCTGGGCGAGGTGATAACTATGGATAGCGAACTGGATCTTTTAGAAAAATATATCCGTGCAAACTTCGAATATGACAGCGCAGGAAGTTTAATTGATCCGCTGGATGCGGTTGTGATCAGCCCGGTTAATGAGTCACAACTGACAACGTCACCCTTCAAAGAAGCCGGCGCCCGTATTGGGGATTATTGGGTGGATGACTCTGTTTACGGTTTCATTTTCCGCATTGAAAACGGTGTGGTAACTAAATTGTGGTCTAATGATTAACGCATTAAGTGCGCATCGACCAGGTAAACAGGTTGGTATCGGGAGTATTTTTGATGCGCTCATCGATATACAGGGTGCCCGGCAGTTCCGTTTCCAATACATCCATATTTTCCCCTAATACATAGTTAACGGCATTGGCAATTAATTCTCTTAACGGGGTATACACAGTCACCAGTGATGGATAAATCTTGTTGATCAATGGATCCGCGCCAATGCCAACAATTGAAATATCGTTATGAGCTATTTCATTTACTTCTGATAAATATTTTATGGCACCCAATGCCATGGCATCGTTAAAACAAAGTAGTCCGGTAAAGTCTCTGGTTTTTCTGAATAAATCTCTGCAAGCTGAGTAGCCGCCATCAATATCTCTGGTACCCTCTGAGAAATGAGTGGGCAGAAAGGCTTTGTTATGTTTTTCTATGGTGTTTTTAACGCCTGAAATCCGGGTTCTGGCTGTTTCCTCCGACAGCGGTGCTGACAGATAGGCAATTTTTTCATGCCCGTTAGATAACAGATATTCAGCTGCCAGGGCGGCAATTTTCTCGTTATCAAACCAGAAATATTTTTCTGCCTGTTGCTCGCCTTTTTTATTCAGTATGGCTATCGGCTTACGCAGGTTATCCAGAACAGTTCTTATATTTTTGTTATTGAAATCGACGTTTATAAACGAACTGTGATAATAGATAATGCCATCACATTGGTGAACCATCAGTTTATTTATTGCATCAATAAATGACGATGCTGAATCATCCATTTCAACGACTATTGCTACCTTTCCACTTTCAGCCAATAAATCTATACAGGTAGTAATAAAATCATAGGTGTTAATATAATAGTTACTTCTGTTCGGAATAATTAAACCGATCACATTCGTCGTTTTTGTCGTCAGAGACTGAGCAATCAGGTTCGGCTGATAATGCAATTCATTTATTATTTTCTCAACCCTTTCCCTTATTTCTGGTGAAACGGCTTTATTGTTTATGACCCGGGAGACAGAGGCTTTTGAAACACCCGCTAATTGCGCGATATCGTCCATTTTAACCATCTTAAACTCCTCATTTATCCTGATGCTCAATAACCTGAATGATGTCGTTAAAATGTGGTGAGGACATCTCTCTGCTCTAAAAAACACGAACAAATGAAACCGGTTTCAGATTATGAAAATAATAGTCCCAGTATGGTTATTCTGCCAAGCACTATGAGCGTGACATTACTCACAAATGCACATTAGCTATTTATATCTTTGATCTGCATTTGTGTCTGGTTCACTGTTGTAAGCAACCTTTGAACGCGGTGGCAGGCCATCGCAGGAAATTTGTGTATAGTAAGAATGGTAATGATCTTAACTTCAGTGTGCGTCGTACACCTGATACAACCATCTGAACGATACGATGATTTTCTGTTATAGCTACACCATGATGGTGACTTAACTTTTTAAGTCTTCATATTCAATAAATTAGGTTGCTAACTTCATGTCTACACAGCATGTCATCTGGGATGACGCCCTGATCCAGAAATACAATTACAGCGGCCCGCGTTACACCTCATATCCAACCGCGCTGGAATTTTCCGAATCCTTTGATTATCCGCAGTTTCTTCGTGCCGCCCAGCAATATCCGCAGCGGCCGCTGTCGCTGTATGTGCATATCCCGTTCTGCCACAAACTTTGCTACTACTGCGCCTGCAACAAGATCGTGACGCGGCAGCGGCATAAAGCCGAAGAGTATCTCGGCTATCTGGAAAAAGAGATCCAGCAGCAGGCGAAGCTGTTTGCCGGCCGTACGGTGACACAACTGCACTGGGGCGGTGGCACGCCAACTTATCTGTCGCATGAACAGATCGCCCGCCTGATGAGCATGCTGAAAACCAGCTTCAACTTTGCTGAGGAAGGTGAATTCAGCATTGAGATTGATCCGCGTGAGATCACACTGGATACGCTGGATGTGCTGAAACAGGCCGGTTTTAACCGTATTAGTCTCGGTGTGCAGGATTTCGACAAACGTGTGCAGGAGGTGGTGAATCGCGAGCAGGATAATGACTTTATCTGCGCCATGATCCATCATGCCAAAGAGCTGGGTTTCCGTTCGACCAACCTCGATCTGATTTACGGTTTGCCGCTGCAAACGCGCGACAGTTTCCGCCACACACTGGAGCAGATCGCCGAGTTACAGCCCGATCGTCTGTCGGTGTTCAACTACGCGCACCTGCCGGCCCGGTTTGCCGGACAGCACAAGATCAAGGAAGAGTTGCTGCCATCTCCGGCGGAAAAACTGGCGATGCTGCAGGAAACTATCGAATACCTGACTTCGCAGGGCTATCTCTATATCGGCATGGATCATTTTGCCAAACCGGATGACGAGCTGGCGCAGGCACAGCGTGCCGGTGTGCTGCACCGCAATTTCCAGGGTTATACCACGCAGGGTGATTGCGATCTGCTGGGGCTGGGCGTTTCGGCCATCAGCATGCTCGGTGATGCCTATTCGCAGAATCAGAAAGAGCTGCAGGTATATTACGATCAGGTGACCCAGCTTGGCCATGCGCAGTGGAAGGGATGTGCACTGGAGCGTGATGACCGGATCCGCCGTGATGTGATCAAGCAGCTGATCTGTAATTTCACGCTGGATCCGCGACAAATCGAAGCAATTTACGGCATCTCGTTTGCGGAGTATTTCGCCGAAGATCTGAAACTGCTGCAGCCGTTCGTTAACGACGGTCTGGTGGAGGTGGAAGGTCAGTGTCTGCGGGTGACCGCGACCGGGCGCTTACTGATCCGCAATATCTGCATGTGTTTTGACGTCTATCTGCGACAGAAAGCCCGGCAACAACAATTCTCCCGCGTGATTTGATGCGGTAGCCGGAAAAGGGCATTCATGCCCTTTTTTTGTGCCTGTTATTTCCCCGTAATCAACCTTTCAGGTTTCCATTCGGAATAATGCTGCGTCATTACTATGATTGATAACGCATTATTCTGATTATTCCGGTTGGCATGTTATTTGTTTCTTTAAGATGCGCTATCTTTAGCGCGTTTCTCTGAATTTAAAGTAATAACAGGATCAGTAATGACTATCAGCTTGTTTGATCTCTTCAAAATCGGTATCGGTCCCTCCAGTTCGCATACGGTCGGCCCGATGAAAGCCGGTTATCTGTTCAGTCAGTTATTACAGCAAATGGGGTTATTAACTAACGTCGCCCGGGTGCAGGTCATTTTCTACGGCTCGCTGGCTGCTACCGGCAAAGGTCATGGTACGCCACCGGCGCTGTTGCTGGGTCTGGAAGGCGCGCAACCGGAGTCCGTGGACCCGGATTGGATCTCGCCTCGCTATCAGGCGTTACAGGACGGAGCTGAATTACAGCTGGCCGGTCAGCATGCCATGGCATTTGATGAAACCCGCGATGTGTTATTGCGCTGGGAATGTTTACCGCGGCATACCAACGGGATGCAATTATTTGCTTTTGATAAAGCCGGAAACAGGTTACTGGCGAAAACCTATTACTCGGTGGGTGGTGGTTTTGTAGTGGATGACGACGATGCAGATAACGTCGCATCAGCTGATGCGGCCAGCGTGCCGTATCCATTTTCTTCGGCTGCCGAACTGATTGCGCTCTGTCATCAGCACCGGTTATCGGTTGCTGAACTGATGCTGGCAAATGAGAAAGTCTGGCGTAACGAAACGGAGATCGCCGCCGGGATTGAACAGATCTGGCACACCATGCAGTTGTGCGTACAACGCGGTATTCAGCAGCAGGGGATTTTACCCGGCGGCTTAAATGTTCGCCGTCGTGCCGCCCGCCTGCATGACAGCCTGCTAAAACAGATCGGCTCTCCCGGCTGGAATGCGATGGAATGGGTGAACCTGTATGCACTGGCGGTGAATGAAGAAAACGCGGCCGGCGGACGTGTGGTAACAGCGCCGACTAACGGTGCCGCCGGTATTATTCCGGCGGTACTGCATTACTACATGCAGTTTTGTCCGCAGTTCAGTACACAGGCATCGGCGGCCAAAGTGCAGGAATTTCTGCTGACAGCGGCGGCGATTGGGATGTTGTGCAAGCTGAATGCCTCGATTTCCGGTGCTGAAGTGGGGTGTCAGGGCGAAGTCGGTTCGGCCTGTGCGATGGCGGCGGCCGGATTAGCTGCCGTGCTGGGTGGAACACCGGATCAGGTGGAAAATGCCGCTGAAATCGGCATGGAACACAATCTGGGGTTAACCTGCGACCCGGTGGCCGGATTGGTACAAATTCCCTGTATTGAGCGCAATGCCATGGCATCGGTAAAAGCGATTAATGCAGCCAGCATGGCATTACGCGGTGACGGCCAGCATTATGTCTCGCTGGATAAGGTGATCGCGACCATGCGGGATACCGGCAAGGATATGCTGGATAAATATAAAGAAACCTCGCGTGGCGGGCTGGCGATTAATATTACGGAATGTTGATCGTGTTCCTGTTTGTATCCCATCGGAAATTGGTGAGTACAGAATTGCCGGAATGGAAAGCCGATCTCAGTCACAAAGCCCTATTTTTGTTACAAAAATCCAGTTGAAGCGCGCTTTTTCCAATACCTTCATGGATCCAGACTGGAATAATGACCGGTTTATAAGAATAACAATATATCCCGCACACGAATGGAGCCAGATATGAAAGAACAGCTGCAGCGCTATAAGCAGTATCTGCTTACCGGCGTGTCACACGTGATCCCCTTTATCGCCAGTGGCGGGATCCTGATCGCGTTGGCAGTTGCTTTTGCTCCGATGACATCGCAAGGCCCTTCGTTTGCAGGATCACCGTTGTTAAAACTGATTGTCGGTGCGCTGATGTTTGAAGTGGTTGGTGTACCACTGGCCAATGCCATGGTTTTTCTCGCGGACTGGCTGAAAGGAATGGGTACCGCGAATGCGGCGGTATTAGGTGCTGTGCTGGGGGCGATGGGCATCGAGAATGAACTCTCTGCACATGATATCAAAGCAGCAGACAGGGTGCTGATGGCGATTGATATCGTCATCGAAGGTGAGGAATGCTTTGAGAATCAGCGCGTACTTAAAGTGCCAATTCAGGATGTACTGAAAGATCCGAAAGCCGTATTCAAGCGACTGGAAGGCTGATGATTCGTTGTCCGGGGTGGCCGGGAGCATGCTATGGGTAGTCACAAAATTGAGTATCGCTATAGTCTGCTGCATGGATTGCATGCTCGTCCGGCCACACAACTAGAGGCCTTTTGTAAGCGTTTCAGCGCAACCATTGACTGGTGCAATCAGCGTAACGGTCGTTGCGCGAATGCGAAGAGCGTGCTGGCGTTACTCGGCACGGATACCTTATATGACGATTGGTGTGAAATCACCTTGTCGGGTAAAGATGCCTGTCAGGCTGCCAGTGCGTTGTTGCCGGAGGTTCCTACCGTGGCGCAGGCGATTCTGCAGGTACAGCAGCATTTTCAGACACAGTTTCTGACATCCGAAAGTGGCTATCTGCAGGCATTACTGCTCACGCATGCCGGGCAAACCTCACATACCATCATCCTGGCCAGAGCCGCGAATATTCCGGTATTAACCGGGCTGACGGACAGTCGTGTGCAGCAAGCGGCCGGACAAACCGTGATTGCCGATGCTGAACTGGGCATTTGCCTGCTGCAACCCGACGTGATAGCAGAACGTTACTATGCATTGTATGCGCAGGTGAAACAGCAGCGCCGGCAACAGTTGCAGCAGCAAAGTCTGCTGGCAGGCTATAGCGCCGATCGGCAGTGGCTCGAAATTGCTGCCAATATTACCTCGGTTACCGATGCACAAAATGCGTTTCAGGCCGGGGCGGAAGGGATCGGCCTGTTCCGTACCGAAATGCTGTTTATGGAGCGGGATACACCGCCGGATGAGGAAGAGCAGTATCAGGTCTATCGTGTGGTGTTGCTGGCTCCAGTTGACCAGACTTAACCCCAGTTGCCGGCGGCCAAACAGCAGGCTCAGTACACAGACATCTTCCTGCCATACCGGTTTATTCCAGCAGTTGGCCGTGACAAACAGAAACTGTCCGGTCGCCAGACGCTGCTCTATTTTGTCACCATGACTGTCACAGAGGATATTCTGATAATTGCCGGATAATACCCATTCCAGACGGGGGAAAGTGACCTGAAAAGCATACAGCGGAGGCGGGCAGGTATCATATGCATACACCAGCTGATGCGTGTGTTCCGAAAGTTCTTCTTCGGTAATGGCGCTGAAAATATCCTGAAATACCTGCTGCATGATCTATTCTCAAGTAAAGGCGTACATATTGTAACGCAACAGATTTGACGCAGATTGCGTCTTGTCCGAGAAAGTTATATTGTTGCCGCGGAGATTAGCCGGGTAAATTGATATGACAACTAACCGCTAATTATCAGGGTTACCGTAGTAATGCACCATATTTCTATTATCAGGGTGCAATGACAAAATTGTGTAAGGGAAGGGCTCGTATGAAATTTAAATCATGTGTCGTTTTGAGCGTTGTTTCTTCAATGTTCGTCGCTGCGGGATGTACCAATCTTCATTCTGGTGACGTATATCAGGGAAATCGCGCTGGTATCGTACAGAACGTCAGTTTCGGTACTGTGACTAATATTCGTCAGGTTACGATTCAGGATGACAGCAGCAATATGCCTGTCGGCGCCGTGGCCGGCGCGGTAGTGGGCGGTATTTTAGGTCACTCTGTTGGTGGTGGCACTGGTAAACAACTGGCTACCGTGGGTGGTGTGGTTGCCGGTGGTCTGGCAGGTAATGCGATCCAGAATCAGGCTAACAAAACCACAGGCATGGAAGTCGAAATTCGTCTGGATAATGGTCAGTCTATCGCAGTGGTACAGGCTAACGATCCTAACTTCCAGGTTGGTTCCCGCGTACGTTTAGTTGATGCCGGTGGTCGTACTACCGCATCACTGGTGAGCAATGCGAACTCTGGCGCAGCCCCAGTTGTTGTGCAACCAGCACCAGTTCAGTAATCCGCTTTATGCTTATCTTAAACCCGCCATCCGGCGGGTTTTGCTTTATTACATTGCTGCCTCTGCTGAATCATCTTATTAAAGGCAACGGAGAGGGGACACAGATGTGATCCGTGATTTTATTGGGGAGCTGATAATTCGTCACCGTTTTTTATCTGAGTCATTCTGCTTGAGCATTCTTTCAATGGTCTGAAGAATAAGACGAATTTGATGTTCGTTATAAGGTGGCAAACGATGCGGATTCAGAATTGGTTGTTTCATCTTACACCTTCCAGAATCGTTTTATCGATAGGTTCTTCCTTGGTCTCTTATTTCTATTATCGTTCATGAAAGGACAAGTCACCGGAAATTGTTTTAATAACGACTTAATTGCGCAAGAAAGTACTGTTTATCTGCAAATTGACCTGAAATCTTTCGAATCGTTTCACTGGTCGTCTGATGCGTGCTCATCCCTGAAAGGGTATTTGGTGCGGTAAAAATAAAAAAGCGCCGGCAAATCAATGATGGCGCTTTTTATTTCAATAAATTATCTGAATCAGTTCATGTCTAATTCTTTTAGTTTCCGTGTCAGGGTATTGCGTCCCCAACCCAGCAGACGGGCAGCTTCCTGCTTATGGCCGTGTGTGTGCTGCAGTGCAGTATTCAGCATGATGCGTTCAAATTCCGGCAATGCTTCTGAAAGAATATCAACTTCACCGCGCGCCAGTTTTTGGGCGATCCATTGCTGCAGTTGCTCCTGCCAGCGCATGGCTACCGGTTCTTTTCCTGCTACCGGACGTTCTTCTACCGGATTCAGCAGTTCAGGGGGCAGATCAGAGACCAGCACTTCCTGACCGGAAGCCATCACCGTCAGCCAGCGACAGACGTTCTCCAGCTGACGCACGTTACCCGGCCACGGCAGACGGCTGATATACGCTTCTGTATCCGGATGCAGCATTTTAGCTTCGACATTCAGTTCTTTCGCGGCACGCAACAGGAAATGCTGTGCCAGCTTCGGAATATCTTCCCGACGTTCACGCAGGGAAGGGATATGAATGCGGATCACGTTCAGACGATGGAACAAGTCTTCACGGAAATCGCCCGCAACCACGCGTTTTTCTAAATCCTGATGGGTCGCGGCAATGATACGCACATCCACCTGAATAGATTGATGACCACCGACCCGATAAAACTGACCGTCAGCCAGAACACGCAATAAACGCGTCTGTACGTCCAGTGGCATATCGCCGATTTCATCTAAAAACAGCGTGCCGCCGTTCGCCTGTTCGAAACGTCCCTGACGTACACTGTTCGCGCCGGTAAACGCTCCTTTTTCATGACCGAACAACTCTGATTCAATCAGATCTTTCGGGATTGCAGCCATATTCAGCGCAATGAACGGTTTCGCCGCACGTGGGCTATGACGGTGCAGTGCATGTGCCACCAGCTCTTTACCGGTGCCGGACTGACCATTGATCAGTACGGAAATGGAGGAACGGGCCAGACGACCAATCGCACGGAACACCTCCTGCATCGCCGGTGCTTCACCGATAATTTCCGGTGCTGTGGTAGCAACCTGCTGGCGGGCACGACGCTTATTTCTCTGCTCATGCAGATGGCTTTCGGCGCGCTGAACCAGTGCGACAGCTTCATCTATATCAAACGGTTTCGGCAGATATTCAAACGCCCCGCTCTGATAGGCATTTACGGCACTGTCCAGATCCGAATGTGCGGTCATGATAATGACCGGAATATCCGGCTGTTTATCCTGGATCAACTGTAATAAGGACAGTCCGTCAATGCCGGGCATACGAATATCCGATACGATCACGTCCGGAATAGTCTGGTTATTATCCAGAGCTGCCAGCAAACTTTCGCCATCCTCAAATGACTGACATTCGAAATGTTCTGCACTCAGGGCTCGCTCCAGAACCCAGCGAATAGAGCTGTCATCATCGACAATCCAGACTTTGGCTGCCATGGTGTATATCCTTATTACTTACGAAGCGGTAAATAGATGCAAAATTCGGTGTGTCCCGGCCAGCTGACACATTCGATGCGGCCTTTGTGCTGATCAATTAAATTCTGTGCGATGGAAAGCCCTAAGCCGGTGCCGCCATCCTTACCCGTGACCATCGGGTAAAACAAGGTATCCCGGATGTTTTCCGGTATGCCCGGACCATCATCGATAATGCGGATTTCAGCTGCCAGCCGGTAACGTTTTCCATGGATCGTGATTTGAAATACGGTACGGGTCTTCAGCTTGATCGTGCCATGACCGTGCATGGCTTCTACGGCATTACGCACAATGTTCAGGAAAGCCTGCTGCAGCTGTTCCTGTTCCATCTCGAAATCAGGAATGCTGGGGTCGTAATCCCGTTCAATTTTTATTCCCGGCGGCAGTTCCATCTCAACCAGACGACGGACCTGCTCCAGAACGGAATGCACATTATGTACCTGATGTCGTCCCGGACGCTGAGGTCCCAGCAAGCGATCAACCAGATTCCGTAAACGATCCGCCTGAGCGATGATAATGCCGGTATATTCTTTCAGTTGTTCATCCGGCAGGGCTTTTTCCAGTAATTGTGCCGCACCGCGTAAACCACCCAGCGGGTTTTTGATCTCATGTGCCAGACCGCGCACCAGATCACGCGCTGCCAGCTGCTGTGTATGCTGTTGCTGTTCCTGGCTGATGCGCTTTTGCTGGTCAATCTTGCGTAGCTCAACCAGTGCCATTTGTTCCTGGTGGTCATATACCGCAATCACGCTGACTTCCACGCTGCGTGGTTCGTTTTCGACGACCAGTGTTACCTCATTATCGGTAAATCCCTGGCCTTGTATCAGACAATGCCGTAAGCGTTCCAGATCCAGTGAAATGTAATCAACCACCTGTTCCAGCGCATGGTCCAGCAAACGACGGGCACTCACGCCCATCAGCTGTTCTGCCGCCGGATTGACATATCGGACAATCAGATGCTTATCCAACAGAATGACGGCTGTCAGCAAATTATCCAGCAGCAATTTTGGTAAATCAGGGCGGCTATTCACAGTGTTGATCTCCCAGACACTATTCGCACCAATACGGTGCTTAGTCTTGTTATATTCTGGTGCGCCTGAACCAGAATGGTGCCGGCACTTCGGATCAGGTTACCTGACGGCTATGACCCGGAACAGATAAACTGTAACTGTTCCAGATGATGCAAGTATCTTGCCGTTTTTTGATACCAATTCAGTTCTTAGCTGATGGGCGCCACGGTCGATATCACTGACCTGACAACTCAAGGTTGCTGCATCACACGGATAACGGTTTTCGTCTACGTAGAGGAACAGTTCTGCAGGATCATCTTCAGGAATAGCTGGTGTGAGCTGATTTTGTACTGTGATGCGGCCTTCATTATCGCGGATCGTTTGCTCCGTGAGGGGGGAGGCGATACTCAGGCTGTAAGCAATGACGGGAGTACTTTCTTGCTGATCTTGCGCTGATGTATCGATAACGGGATTGGGATTGCTTGCCGGAGGGTTTGCAATCTCAACCTGCATACTCTGCATTTTCTTGCCGGGTACCGGTCTGTCACTGAAGTGCACTACACCCTGTGCATCAGTCCAGTAATAGACGTTTGTGTTTTCAACTGCTGCCTGCACTGCCCAGGATAATCCGAGCGCTAACCATATACCTGATATTCTTTTCATAGTGCTATTCCCTGCTCGTTGTTATTAAGAGAGTACAAATGAAAACATCAGGTTAAATCATAATCAAAAAAAAACCCGCCGGAGCGGGTTTTTTCAGAAACATGAACTCTTATACAGAATAATACATTTCGTATTCAACTGGGTGCGGAGTCATGCGCAGACGGTCAACGTCGATGTTTTTCAGTTCGATGTAAGCATCGATGAAATCTTCGGAGAACACGCCACCACGAGTCAGGAACTCACGGTCTGCATCCAGCGCTTTCAGAGCTTCGTCCAGAGAGCCACAAACTTGTGGGATCTGAGCCGCTTCTTCTGGTGGCAGGTGATACAGATCTTTGTCTGCAGCATCGCCTGGGTGGATTTTGTTGATGATACCATCCAGACCAGCCATCAACTGAGCGGTGAACGCCAGGTATGGGTTAGCTGCTGGATCCGGGAAGCGAACTTCGATACGAGCTGCTTTCGGACTTGGTACTACTGGAATACGGATTGACGCTGAACGGTTACGTGCAGAGTAAGCCAGCATTACAGGCGCTTCATAACCAGGAACCAGACGCTTGTAAGAGTTGGTTGATGGGTTAGTGAAAGCGTTGATAGCTTTAGCGTGCTTGATGATACCGCCGATGTAGAACAGTGCCATTTCTGACAGTCCGCCGTAAGCGTCGCCAGAGAACAGGTTCACACCGTCTTTACCCAGAGACTGGTGGCAGTGCATACCTGAACCGTTGTCACCAAACATTGGTTTTGGCATGAAAGTTACGGTTTTGCCGTAAGCGTGAGCTACGTTATGGATAACGTATTTCTGCACCTGAACTTCGTCAGCTTTCTTAGTCATGGTGTTGAAACGGGTAGCGATTTCGTTCTGACCAGCAGTTGCTACTTCGTGGTGATGCGCTTCAACTACCTGACCCATTTCTTCCAGGATCAGACACATTGCTGAACGCAGATCTTGTGAGGAGTCAACAGGAGCCACTGGGAAGTAACCACCTTTAACGCCTGGACGGTGACCTTTGTTACCACCTTCGAAAGATTTACCAGAGTTCCATGCCGCTTCAGGATCATCGATCTTGAAGAAAGAACCACTCATGGTGTTTTCGAAACGAACGTCTTCAAAAATGAAGAATTCTGGTTCTGGTCCGAACAGTACGGTATCAGCAATACCGCTGGCTTTCAGGTATTCTTCAGCACGTTTGGCAATAGAGCGTGGGTCACGATCGTAGCCTTTCATGGTTGCTGGTTCCAGGATGTCACAACGAATGATCAGAGTAGATTCTTCGGTGAATGGATCCATCAGGGCAGTAGTTGCATCAGGCATCAGAACCATGTCTGATTCGTTGATACCTTTCCAGCCAGCGATTGAAGAACCATCGAACATTTTACCGTCTTCGAAGAAGTCTTCGTTAACCTGGTGTGAAGGAATAGAAACGTGTTGTTCTTTACCTTTAGTATCAGTGAAACGCAGATCAACGAATTTAACTTCGTTTTCTTTGATCATATTCAGAACATTTGCAGCGGACATGCTAGCTAACCTCCGGTGTCATTAAAATCAGATAGCGATATTTAAATTCTCTTCGCTAATGAGCAAAAAGCGCGCCAACTTAAAAACTCTTTAGTTAATCAAGGGATAACCGTTAATCGCGCCATATCAACGTTCCATTTGTGGATCATTGTGGTGCAATTACGCCCCAAAGTGGCGCACTCTTGTGGTGCAGCAACGCACGCACATTCTGCCGATCATGATTATACAGAGATCCTGTAAAAATATGCTCTTCGTTTTTACAGCAAATTTGCTATGCAGATCACGTTGGGGTGGGTAGAATGAGCGTCCGATTTTTAGTCACTTTTTATATCTCGAGGCGAGGATGTTAGAGAATCTCCGCAATATTGCCATTATTGCGCACGTTGACCATGGCAAAACAACACTGGTTGACAAACTGTTACAGCAGTCTGGAACCCTGGACCGTTCTTCGGATGGTCAGGAGCGCATTATGGACTCCAACGATCTGGAAAAAGAGCGTGGGATCACTATTCTTGCCAAAAACACAGCCATTCGCTGGAAAGATTACCGCATTAACATCGTTGATACTCCCGGCCATGCTGACTTTGGCGGTGAAGTAGAACGTGTTATGTCCATGGTTGACTGCGTACTGCTGCTGGTTGATGCAGTTGACGGCCCGATGCCACAGACTCGTTTTGTTACTCAGAAAGCGTTTGCACGCGGTCTGCGTCCAATCGTTGTTGTAAACAAGGTTGACCGTCCTGGTGCGCGTCCGGATTGGGTTATCGATCAGGTATTCGATCTGTTCGACAACCTGGGCGCCACTGATGAACAGCTGGACTTCCCGATTGTGTACGCTTCTGCACTGCAGGGCTATGCAACTATGGATCTGTCTCAGCCTTCTGACAACATGGATCCGCTGTTCCAGGCAATCGTTGATTTCGTTGAACCACCAAAAGCTGATCCTGCTGGTGAGTTCCAGATGCAGATTTCTCAGCTGGACTACTCTTCCTATGTTGGTGTTATCGGCATCGGTCGTATCGTGCGTGGCAGCGTGAAGCCGAACCAGCAGGTGACTGTGGTTGGTGCTGACGGTAAAACCCGTACCGGTAAGATTGGTCAGGTACAGGGTTATCTGGGTCTGCACCGTACTGAAGTTGCTGAAGCGCAGGCTGGCGACATCATTGCGATCACGGGTCTGGGTGAGCTGAAAATCTCTGATACCATCTGCTCTAACACTGCTGTAGAAGCTCTGCCACCACTGTCTGTGGATGAGCCAACTGTTACCATGACTTTCCAGGTAAACACTTCCCCGTTTGCTGGTAAAGAAGGTAAGTATGTGACTTCCCGTAATATTCTGGAACGTCTGCAGAACGAACTGCGTCACAACGTGGCTCTGCGTGTTGAAGAAACAGAAGATCCGGATAAATTCCGTGTATCAGGCCGTGGTGAACTGCACTTAGGCATTCTGATCGAAAACATGCGTCGTGAAGGCTTCGAGCTGGCGGTATCCCGTCCTGAAGTTATCATGCGTGTGATCGACGGCGTTAAAATGGAACCAATGGAAACACTGACTGTTGATATTGAAGAACAGAATCAGGGTTCCGTAATGGAAAAGCTGGGTGAGCGTAAAGCTGAACTGCGTAACATGGTTCCGGATGGCAAAGGTCGTGTACGTCTGGATTATATGATCCCGGCCCGTGGCCTGATTGGTTTCCAGACTGAGTTCATGACTCTGACTTCTGGTACCGGTCTGCTGTACCATACTTTTGAAGAGTACGGTGAATTCAAGGGTGGTTCTATCGGTCAGCGTCAGAATGGTGTTCTGATTTCTAACGCAACTGGTAAAGCACTGGGCTTTGCTCTGTTCAACCTGCAGGAACGTGGCCGTCTGTTCATTGAACATGCGACTGAAGTTTATGAAGGTCAGATCATTGGTATCCACAGCCGTTCTAACGATCTGACAGTTAACTGTCTGAAAGGTAAGCAGCTGACCAACATGCGTGCATCCGGTACTGATGAAGCAATCGTTCTGACGACGCCAATCAAGATGACGCTGGAACAGGCGATGGAATTCATCGACGATGACGAACTGGTGGAAGTAACGCCACTGAACATCCGTGTCCGTAAGAAACTGCTGACCGAGATGGATCGTAAACGTGCTAACCGCGGTAGTGGTAAAGAAGAATAATTCTTGCCATTTCCACTGTTATCAGGAAGAGCCTCGCATTTGCGGGGCTTTTTTTTAGCTGTATGCTAACGATGTTATGAAATTGAAAGAAGGTGAAGATGACACAGGATCCGCGCAGATTACTGGCGTTGCGTAACCAGCGCTGGGCGAAGAGCCGCTTGTTTTGTCTGCGATCACGCCGTTTTTCTGCTTTTTTCTGGCGGCGGGTCTGGCACGACCGTTTGCCGGTGCTGGCCGGTCATCTGGCTTATGTTTCACTGCTGTCGATCGTGCCATTGCTGGCGGTCGTATTTTCCGTGTTGTCATGGTTGCCGCGTTTTTCCTATTTCCGTCGTCAGTTTGAACTGTTTATGTTCAGCAATTTTGTGCCGGAAACAGAGATAGCGTTTCGTTATCATTTTTCGTTATTTGTTAAAAATGCCTCGAAGACTACTTCTATCGGTCTGATGATGCTGGTGCTGCTGGCTTTGTTACTGATTGCTGCTATTGATGAAAATATGAATCACATCTGGCGTTGTCGTGGTCAGCGTAAATGGCTGAAGACTATCACCATGTACAGTATTGTGCTGGGTGTTGCACCATTGCTGGTTGGCGGTAGCCTGCTGCTTTCTTCGCAAATACAGGGCTGGGCATTGTGGCGTTACGAGCTGGTATCCTCACTGGGTGGCGGTTTGCTGGAATTACTGCCTTATCTGTTATCGCTGGGCGGGATTCTGCTGTTGTACAAAGTGGTGCCCAATATTTATGTTCGCTGGCAACACGCATTGCTGGGGGCAACACTGGCGGCACTGCTTTTTGAAGTCGCTAAAGAGAGTTTTGGTTATTACATTGCCCATTTCGGTACGTATAAATCCATTTACGGTGCGCTGGCGGGCATTCCGATCCTGATGATCTGGCTGTATATGAGTTGGCTGGTGGTGTTACTGGGGGCCGAATTTACGGCCACGCTGGGTGAATGGCAGTTAAACCGGACATTACGGGGTCGTAAACCCCGGCTTCCCGGCTGATTTGATCGGGATCAGTGCTATGAACCCGGCACAAGGTAGCCCCTTTACGCCGGGTTCTGTATTAAACGCGGCTTATTCCGGTTTCCACAGAATATGACATTCCTGACTTTCCGGATCGCGGCTGATCAGCATGCGGGCAAACAGATAATCAAGCTCATCGTCTGAATTGAGCAGGCCGACACGTACTTCCAGCCACTCTTCCGGAAGGACTTCTGCCTGGATTTCTTCTTCCCAGTCTGCTTCCGGCTCACAATCACCTAAACCGCCGTGTTCCGGGAATTCCTGGTTGAAGCGGGCAATAGTGGCCTCATCCAGATTATCAGCCGCCAGCTCCAGAAAAAGCTCATAGGCCTGATCGATTAATTCATCGGTATTAGTATGCTTATCTGTCATTTCGGATCCTCATTTTTATTGCCACTATTACAGCACGATCGCAGGCGGGTAGCGAGAGCCGGCCGCGCTCTGTTACTGCAAATATCGCGCTGCCAGGCAGTGATTATGATAGGCTAGTGACCAGTAATCAGAGAGATACCAAGAGAATAATAAACATGAGTGATGCTGAACTGAGTCTGGATGGAGTCGAGCGCCAGCCGCTGCGAACTTTCACTGAACAGGCTTATCTCAACTACTCCATGTACGTGATCATGGATCGCGCTTTACCGCATATTGCGGACGGCCTGAAACCCGTCCAGCGACGTATCGTGTATGCCATGAGCGAACTGGGCTTATCTGCGCTGTCGAAGCATAAAAAATCCGCACGTACTGTCGGTGACGTGCTCGGTAAATATCACCCGCACGGCGATTCCGCCTGTTATGAGGCGATGGTGTTAATGGCGCAGCCGTTCTCTTACCGTTATCCGCTGGTTGATGGTCAGGGGAACTGGGGGGCACCGGATGATCCGAAATCCTTCGCGGCAATGCGTTATACCGAAGCACGTCTGTCACGCTTTTCTGAACTGTTGCTGAGTGAACTGGAGCAGGGCACGGTCGAATGGCAGCCGAACTTCGATGGCACCATGCAAGAGCCGCAGATCCTGCCGGCGCGGTTACCGCATATCCTGCTAAACGGGATCACCGGTATCGCAGTTGGTATGGCGACGGATATTCCGCCGCATAACGTACGCGAAGTTGCTCAGGCTTGTATTACTCTGCTTGAACATCCCGATGCGACGATATCTGATTTGCTGGAGCATGTGCAGGGACCGGATTATCCGACCAAAGCCGAGATCATCACGCCACGTTCAGATATCCGTAAAATCTATGAACAGGGTAAAGGCTCGATCAAGGCACGAGCGGTTTATCACATGGAAGATGGTGATATTGTCATTACTGCGCTGCCGCATCAGGCATCAGGTGCCAAAATCATAGAACAGATTGCCAACCAGATGCAGGCAAAGAAATTGCCGATGGTGAGCGATCTGCGCGATGAGTCGGATCATGAAAATCCGACCCGGCTGGTGATTGTACCGCGTTCCAACCGCATTGATGTTGAGCAGCTGATGCAGCATCTGTTCGCCAGTACCGATCTGGAGAAGAGCTACCGCGTTAACCTGAACATGCTGGGGATGGATCACCGGCCACAAGTGAAAAATCTGCTGACCATTCTGACCGAATGGCTCGCTTTCCGTCGCGAAACCGTGCGTCGCCGTTTGCAGTTCCGGCTGGATAAGGTGCTGAACCGCTTACATATTCTGGATGGTTTGCTGATCGCTTATCTCAATATTGATGAAGTGATTGCCATCATCCGGAACGAAGATGAACCGAAAAAGGAATTGATGCGCCGGTTTGGTCTGTCGGAGATCCAGGCGGATGCCATACTTGACCTGAAACTGCGTCATCTGGCCAAACTGGAAGAGTTCAAAATCCGTGGTGAACAGGATGAATTGGCGAAAGAACGTGATCAGCTAGAATCGTTACTGGGTTCAGAACGTAAACTCGGGAATCTGCTGAAAAAAGAAATTCAGGCCGATGCAGAGAAATACGGTGATGATCGCCGTTCGCCGCTGGTGGAGCGTCAGGAAGCGAAACAACTGACCGAGAAAGAGCTGACACCGAATGAGCCGGTTACTGTTGTCGTTTCAGAGATGGGCTGGGTTCGTGCTGCGAAAGGTCATGATGCTGATGTTCAGGGGCTGAATTACAAGGCCGGTGATGGCTATCTGGTTAGTGCTCAGGGGCGTAGTAATCAGCAGGCAGTATTTATGACCAACTTGGGGCGTACATACTCGCTGGAAGCGCACACATTGCCTTCAGCCCGCGGACAGGGGGAGCCGCTTACCGGTAAACTGAGCTTTACTGCCGGTGAACAGACCCGCTATGTGCTGCTGGGGAATGACGATGAACGTTATCTGATTTGTTCGGATGCCGGCTACGGATTCTTGTGTGAATACAATGATCTGGTTAGTAAAAACAAAAACGGTAAGGCTTTGCTGACGCTGCCGGAAGGTGCGCAGGTTCTGCCACCACAACTGACCACGAAACAGGATGATGATGCATTATGTCTGGTGATCAGTAATGAAGGCCGCATGCTGCTGTTCCCGCTGAATACCTTGCCGCAGTTAGGTAAGGGCAAAGGGAATAAACTGATCGGTATTCCGGCAGACAAAGTCGCCAGCCGGGAAGAGTTTGTAACGCACGTTGCGGTTGTTAAGGCTGATCAGGCGGTGACCTTGTATGCCGGCAAACGTAAGCTGACGTTAAAACCGGCTGATATGGTGTTATATCACGGTGAGCGTGGTCGTCGTGGCGCCAAATTACCGCGTGGTTTACAGCGCGTGGATCGGGTTGAACCGGAGCAGAGTGCCTCTGCTTCAGATAATGCAGTTTAAAAGGTTATTTCAATGCTGAAAGTATTACGTATTCTGGTGTTAGCGGTGCTGGTACTGATCTGGTTTGTGATTGGATTAGTGATTTGCCTGGTTCGTCCGCGTCATCGCAATAATGTCTACCTGCTGGCCCGAATGCTGAACTGGGCATGCTGGGTGTTTGGGGTTAAAGTCAGACGGGTGATTCCGGATGAATGCCGGAACATTGAGTCTGCGGTCTATGTTGGTAACCATCAGACCAATTATGACATTATGGTCATGACCGGTTGTGTGATGCCCGGAGTGGTGGCCGTCGGTAAGAAGAGTCTGGCGTGGGTACCGCTATTTGGTCAGTTGTTTTACCTGAGCGGTAATATTCTGATTGATCGGGCCCGCCGTAGCCGCGCGGTAGATACTATCCGTCAGGTAGTCGCTAAAATTAAACAGCGCCGGATTTCCGTCTGGATGTATCCTGAAGGTACCCGTTCCCAGGGGCGTGGCATGATCCCATTTAAAACCGGTGCGTTCCATACCGCTATTCAGGCGGGTGTGCCACTGGTTCCGATCATCTGTTCCAGCTATGTAGGGCAAATTGATCTGAATCGCTGGGATAACGGTGAAATTCTGATTGAAATGCTGCCCCCGGTGGATTCCCAGCAATGGAACCGGGCTACGGTCAAAGAGTGCAGTGATACCATTCGGGCGCTGATGGAGGCCAAACTGGCTGATCTGGATGCCCGCGTGAAAAAACCGCAATAACCCTTCAGTAAAACCGAGTAAAAATCTCTCATCGGGGCGATTGCCGCCCCGAATCGGATAGCTTAGACTCTGCACAACTTTTTGAGCGGGATCTCATTTATGGAATGGTTACATCTGATCGTCGATTTTGTGCTGCATATCGATGTGCATCTGCAAGAACTTTTCACTACCTATGGTATCTGGGTCTACGGCATTCTTTTTCTGATTATTTTCAGTGAGACCGGCTTTGTTGTGACGCCGTTCCTGCCTGGTGATTCTCTGCTGTTTGCGGCCGGGGCTCTGGTTGCTGCCACACAGGGCACACCGGAATCGATGGATATCCACGTCCTGGTGTTCTTGCTCATCACTGCTGCTGTCACCGGTAATATTCTTAACTATGCGGTTGGTCATTTCTTCGGAGAGAAGCTGTTCCAGAATCCGAACTCCAAAATATTCAGAAAAGATCAATTGGATAAAACCCACGCGTTTTTTGAAAAACACGGTGGTAAAACCATTATCATCACCCGTTTCATCCCGATCATCCGTACATTCTCTCCGTTTGTTGCGGGAATGGGCGCGATGACCTACAAACGATTCATGGCGTTCAATCTGATTGGTGGCGCGCTATGGGTGATGTCATTTGCCTACGCCGGATTTGAATTTGGTCAGCAGGAGTTTGTGCGTAAAAACTTCACCATGCTGATGATGGGTATCATTGTCGTGTCTCTGCTGCCAATGGTTATTCACGCAATCCGCGCCAGATTCGCCCCACAGTCTAAAGCTTAAGCTGTTTGGTTCTGCTTCTGAAACGCCCGGCAGGTCTCCTCCGGGCGTTTTTTAATTCCTCTGATATATGCTTTTTGTTTCCGGTAATTCAGTTAAAAATGAGATTGAAACCGGTTTCTTTTGGTGTTCATTCCCGGTAACTCTGTGAGCTGCCCCGCAAATATTCTGCAAACTCACCCTGACAAGATGACAGGCAATTTGTTAATCTCTTTGCCATTAAATCTTTCCTTCAGTAGTTCCATGTCACCTTATCCCTGGTTAGCGCTGAATTTGTCAGCAATCTATTTAGTTCTTGGTATTTTTTCGCCGTTCTGGGGCGTCTGGCTGGAATCAGTCGGTTTGCAGTCAGAACAGATTGGCCTGCTGCTGGGGATCGGATTCGCGATGCGGTTGTGCGGTAGTCTGGTGATCATGCGACAGGCTAAACGTGCTGAGCGGCTTATTCCGATTGCCCGTTTACTGGTTTGGGGCGGGTTGCTCAGTTTTGCCGGTTTTTATCTCTCATCGCAGTTCTGGGTTGTATTGCTGTTCACGCTGTTGATCAATTTTGTTTATCCGACGTTGTTACCGTTAAGTGATGCGGTTGCGGCCAGAATGGTCATTCAGGTTAATCTGGATTACGGTAATGTCCGTCTGTGGGGGTCAGCGGCGTTTATCGTCGGAGCCACCCTGATCGGGTTTGTTATTGAGCATCTCGGGCCGGCGTGGATCCTTCACTGTATTGTGATGTGCTTACTGCTGGCTGGTTTTTGTATTCATGCGCCGATGAGTCCTGCACCGCGAACGATCGGTGAGGAGAATGAAAGTCATGGCTATGGCATGTTGCTGCGCAATAAGGCTTTCCTGAATTTTCTGGGTATCGAAGCGCTGATTTTTGGCAGTCATGCTGCTTATAACAGTTTCAGCGCGATCTACTGGCACTCACAGGGATTTGCCGCGTCGACCATCAGTGTGCTCTGGACAACCGGGGTGGTGTTTGAAATTGTCATGTTTGCTGCCAGCCGCCGTTTACTGGCGAACTGGTCACCGGAGCGGTTACTCTGCTGGGCGGCCATTGGTGCCGTGATCCGCTGGGTAACGATTGGTACCACCCTGGATTTGTGGTTGCTGTTTCCGGCGCAGGCTTTGCACGCGTTCACCTACACACTGGCTCATCTGGGAGCGATGCGGTATCTGGCCCTGCGGTTGCCGCGTGAAGCGATCATTTCCGGTCAGACGCTCTATTCAGCGATTGGCCAGTCATTGTCTCTGGCGCTGTTCACCGTACTGAGCGGGATCATGTACCGCCATATGCAACAACATGTTTTTCTGGTGATGGCAGTGATTGTTCTGCCCGCGTTTTATCTGATTTGGCGGGTACGGCGTACAACCGTTGCCTTGCCTGCACTGTGAGGCAAAAATGCAACCTGCTGACGTTAACCAACAGTTTCTGCTTTCTATCTGTATTATTTTGCTCGGCTATCTCGCCAAACGAACCCGTTATCTGACCGAGAAAGAAGGCGAATCGATAGCCAAGCTGATATTCAATATCACGCTGCCGGCGCTGGTGATTAATGTTTTCTCTGCCTTACCACTGCAGCCGCAATTAGCCTTGCTACCGGTATTGGGTTTTGCGGCTAATGCCGTGCTTTGTCTCTGTATTCTGTTTATATTCCGCAATCATCCCCGGAATATTCGCGGCATGATGGGGATGTCACTGGCGGGTGCCAATATCGGCTTGTTTGCTTATCCTCTGGTTGAGGCCATCTGGGGTAAACAGGGGCTGACCTATATGGCCATGTACGATCTGGGTAATTCGTATATGGTGTTTTTGGTCTGCTATATCGTCGGTGCCTATTTTTCGGGAGAAAAGCCCTTAAGCTGGCGTCAGTTACTGCATTCGGTTGTGCGTTCCATACCGGTGATGGCCAGTCTGATTGCGTTGTCGATTAATTTATTAGGGATCCCGCTGCCGGATCTGATCCTGGAAACAACAGGGGTCATATCCAAGGCTAACATGCCGCTGAGTTTGCTGTTGCTGGGTATGTATCTCAATTTTTCCTTTCCGGCAGACCAGCGCAAACTGCTGCTGCAGGCGTTATGCAGCAAATATATTATTGGTGGCGCCCTGGGCGGGCTGTTGTTCTGGTTGTTGCCTTATGATGCATTATTCCGGCACTCCTTGCTGCTGGCTGGGGTATTGCCATTGCCGACAATGGTGCTGACCTACGCGGTGATTTTTGGCTATGACCGCCGGATGACCGGCGCAATGCTGAATGCTTCGGTGATTATCAGTATTTTATTAAGCTGGCTGGTGTTTCATTTTTCGACGATGAGTTAGCTTCAGGGTACAATAGCAGCAACGGGATGTAGCAGCTGCATCCTGAACACATCAGATGAGGCATCATGGCGTTACGAATCAGTTATAGCTACAAAGGTCAGCCGCGTGAGATCAATTACGCGAATGATAAATACCACGATATCTATGAAGCCATTGCGGCAGAAGAGGGCGTTGATCTGCGCGCTTATCTGGCAATGGAACGGCAGCTTGCCTCCCTGACGAAAAAAGTAGGGGCAGTGAAAGACTTCCGTGATAACCAGTTTATCGAGTTTGGTTTCAGCGATATCAAGGTTATTAAAGAGTAAAAAACCAATAAAAAAACGCCGCATTCAGCAGCGGCGTTTTTGTCTTCAGGCTATTACAGAATAAACCGGCTCAGATCTTCGTCTTCCACCAGTTCACCCAGATAACGGTCAACATAAGCAGCATCAATGCTGATCACTTGTCCCGGATTATCGGCAGCATCATAAGAAATATCTTCCATCAGCTTTTCCAGCACAGTATGCAGACGACGGGCACCGATATTTTCAGTGCGTTCGTTCACTTTCCAGGCTGCTTCGGCAATGCTGCGGATACCATCCGGCGTAAAATCCACGGTGACCTGCTCGGTTGCCATCAGTGCCCGGTATTGCTCGGTCAGCGAGGCATTCGGTTCGGTCAGAATGCGTTCGAAGTCATCGACCGTCAGGCTCTTCAGTTCAACACGGATCGGTAAACGGCCCTGCAGTTCCGGGATCAGATCAGACGGTTTCGCGATCTGGAAGGCGCCGGAAGCGATAAACAGGATGTGGTCAGTTTTGACCATGCCATGCTTGGTGTTAACTGTGCAACCTTCTACCAGTGGCAGCAGATCACGCTGTACGCCTTCACGGGAAACATCCGGGCCGCTGCTTTCACCGCGTTTGCAGATCTTGTCGATTTCATCAATGAAGACGATACCGTTGTTTTCCACGGCATGAATGGTTTTTTCCTTCAGTTCTTCCGGATTCAGCAGACGGGCTGCTTCTTCTTCGACCAGCTGTTTCAGCGCGTCTTTGACTTTCATCTTGCGTGAACGGGTATTGCCGGGAGACATATTCTGGAACAGCCCCTGCAGCTGGCTGGTCATCTCTTCCATACCCGGTGGTGCCATGATTTCCACACCCATTTGCGGGCCAGCGACTTCAATTTCGATCTCTTTGTCATCCAGCTCGCCTTCACGCAGCTTTTTGCGGAAGATCTGGCGGGTGTGTGCGCCGGTTTCTGATTTCTCCGTGTCGCCCCAGTTGTTGCGTGCTGGTGGCAGCAGTACGTCTAATACGCGTTCTTCTGCGGCTTCCTGTGCACGGAAACGGACTTTCTCCATTTCCTGTCCGCGCATCATTTTCAATGCCATATCGGTTAGATCACGGATGATGGTATCGACTTCTTTGCCGACATAACCGACTTCAGTGAATTTAGTGGCTTCTACTTTGATAAACGGGGCATTCGCCAGTTTAGCCAGACGGCGGGCGATTTCAGTTTTACCAACCCCGGTCGGGCCAATCATCAGAATGTTTTTCGGTGCCACTTCCTGACGCAGTTCGTCAGTCAGTTGCATGCGGCGCCAGCGGTTACGCAGTGCAATAGCAACGGCGCGTTTTGCGTCGGCCTGACCAATGATATGACGATCAAGCTCGTGAACTATTTCTCTCGGAGTCATTTCAGACATCTGGGTATCCTTGGTCTGCAATCAGTTAAACAGGTGTGACGGTAGGGTATTCCAGTACTTCGATAGTATGGAAACTATTAGTAAAGACACAGATATCACCAGCGATAGTCAGTGCCTTTTTCACGATTTCTTCAGCAGAAAGATCGGTGTTTTCCAGCAGCGCACGGGCGGCAGACTGCGCGAAAGCGCCGCCGGAGCCGATAGCGATCAGATCATTTTCCGGCTGCACTACATCGCCGTTACCGGTAATGATGAAAGAGCGCTGTGCATCCGCAACAGCCAGCAGTGCTTCCAGCCGGCGCAATGCACGGTCTGTACGCCACTCTTTGGCTAATGCGACCGCAGCACGTTCCAGATTCCCCTGATGTGCCTGCAGTTTGGCTTCGAAACGCTCCAGCAGAGTAAAGGCATCAGCAGTACCACCGGCAAAACCAGCCAGTACTTTGCCGTTATAGAGACGATGAACTTTGCGGGCGTTGCCTTTCATGACGGTGTTGCCAAGAGAAACCTGACCATCGCCGCCAATTACCACCTGGCCATTGCGTCGAACAGAAACGATTGTAGTCACATAAACCTCGATTACGGGTAGCCGGCAGTGCCGACGAAGATTCATGAGAAAGGAGATAGGGGCGGGGAGCCCCTATTTCAAGGTCAGATATGCCGGAATTGTGCGGAAAAGAGTTATTACGTGCAGAAAAGGGCTATTGCGCGTAGATCGTGCAGCCTTGTACAGTCCCGGCACCTTTCAGACGGGAAAGTGACTGTTCAGCAGCTGCGCGGCTGCTGTATGGACCAAGTATAACGCGATGCCAGATACCGGCGGCACTGCTGCCTTTACGTACCTGTGCGTTCTGACCCTGTACGGCAATACGCGATTGCAGGGAACTGGCCTGATCTGCAGTACGGAAAGCCCCACACTGCATCATATAGTGTTTATTCGTGGTCGTTGTGGCAACGTTACGGTTTGCTGTCACGGTGCTGTCAGCAGCGTAAGGGCGCGGTTTACCGAACATAGCCAGTGCTTCATCGCGTTCCTGTGAAGCGGTTCTGGTTGCCGGTGCTGCGGCTGATTCATTTGCGATCACATCGGCAAAAGAACGTGGCTTCCGCGGATTGGTTGTCTGAGCCGGTGACTCTGTGGCGCGCTGGGCGGTCGTTGCTGTGGTAGCGTTCGTCGTCATCTTCGCCGTAGTCTGGCTTCTGACTGCCGGCTGTGTCTGCGTTTGCCCCATTGTCATTTGTGTCGGTGCTGTACTGTCAGCTGTCAGTTGCCCGGCGGGTAACTGGCCATTTTGTTGCTGTGCCAGCAATTTCGCCCGTTCCTGCTGCGCCCGCAGCATTTCCTGCATTTTTTGCTGATGCTGCAACAGTTGCGGATCTTTACTTGGATCACTGATCACCTGGCCATCAGGCAATTCGACCGGTACTTCCTTGTTTTGCAGGATCTGCATGTAGTCAAATTGCTCTTTGGCTGGTCGCTGCTGTTCAATCGGAATAGGCGCCTGATCATTGGTCAGTGAGTTTGCTGCTGTATCAGTTTCACCGGATGAACCGCTGATATGGTATAGAAAAACACCAAAGCCGATGACCAGTGTCAGCGCCAGCAGCGCGCGCACCACAGGAAATGGTGCGCTGGTGTTATGACTGCTTCCCCGGCCTGTACCGGTGCCCCTGCTTGCCGGTTTGCGCTTGGCAGGTCGTGAGCTGCGTACATAATCCCGGGTCATTGCTTACATGCGCTCCAGTGTCTCAATACCCAGCAAAGACAGACCCAGCGTTAATGTTTTCGCTGTAGCCTGGCACAGCGTCAGGCGGCTGCCTTTTTCTGCGGCGGTTACCCCTTCCTTGTTGATTGGGCAGGCTTCGTAGAAACTCATGAAACAACCGGACAGTTCATACAGGTAAGTACACAGCAGATGCGGCATCCCTTTCTGGGCTACATTGTGTACGACATCATTGAACTGCAGCAGTTTCTGCGCCAGCGTCTCTTCTGCCGGTGCGGTGATTTGTACCGGGCCTGGCTGCGCTTCGTCACCAATACGGCGGAAGATCGACTGAATACGGGTGTAAGCGTATTGCAGATATGGCGCGGTATTACCTTCGAAGGTCAGCATGTTGTCCCAGTCGAAGATGTAATCTGTAGTGCGGTTTTTCGATAAATCGGCATATTTCACCGCGCCCATCGCTACCGCATGAATCACTTTCGCTTTTTCAGCCTCTGGCAGAGCGGCTGATTTTTCCGCGATCAGGGCACCGGCACGCAGTTCCGCTTCATCCAGCAGTTCTGACAATTTAACGGTGCCACCGGTACGGGTTTTGAATGGTTTACCATCTTTACCCAGCATCATGCCGAAGGCGTGGTGTTCCAGAGAAACCTGTTCTGGTACATAACCGGCTTTACGCGCAATCATCCAGGCTTGCTGCAGATGCTGGTGCTGACGGGAGTCGATGAAATAGAGTACGCGGTCGGCTTTCAGTGCTTCAACACGGTATTTGGCGCAGGCAATATCGGTTGTCGCGTAGAGGAATCCGCCATCGCGTTTTTGTATGATAACAGCCATCGCTTCGCCATCTTTACCTTTAATTTCATCAAGATAAACAACGAGAGCGCCTTCACTTTCTACCGCGAGTCCTTTTGCCGAAAGATCTTCAACGACCGTTCTCAGCATCGGGTTATACAGGCTTTCACCCATCACATCCTTTTCGCTCAGACTGACATTCAGGCGATCATAGATGATCTGGTTTTGAGCCATGGTAATGTCGACCAGTTTCTTCCACATAGCGCGGCAATATTCATCACCGCCCTGCAGTTTCACCACATAACCACGGGCACGTTCAGCAAAAGCCTCATCTTCGTCATAGTGCTTCTTGGCTTCACGATAGAACGCTTCCAGATCGGACAGTTCCAGTTCACTGGCCTGCTCATTCTGTACTTTTTCCAGATAGGCGATCAGCATACCGAACTGGGTACCCCAGTCACCGATGTGGTTCGCCCGGATCACGTTGTGACCCAGGAATTCGAGGGTACGGGTAACGGCATCACCGATCACGGTAGAACGGATGTGGTGCACGGCCATTTCTTTGGCAACGTTCGGTGCGGAATAATCCACAACAATGGTTTGTGCCGGAGCAGCCGCTTTCACTTCGGCTTTCGGGCTGGCTGCGATCGCTTCGATCTGTTTTGCCAGCCAGGCGCTGTCCAGGAAGAAGTTGATAAAGCCCGGACCTGCAATTTCAGCTCTTGCGACCAGCGTGGAGGCCGGCAGGTGGTCAATGATCAGTTGTGCCAGCTCACGCGGATTTTTTCCGGCAGGTTTCGCCAGCAGCATCGCCAGATTGGTGGCCAGATCGCCATGCGCCTTGTCTTTGGTGTTATCGACCTGAATACGCGGTTCTAATTCAACCGGAATTAATGCGGCAGCTTTCAGGCTGGATACGGTTTGTTCAAGGAGTTGTTGGATCTGTGCTTTCATTATTTCTGACGGTTCCTGACTCGAATACGGATAGCCGATCGGCTGAGCCGGAAATTTTACTCGGAATGCCGCGCACTGACTACCTTTTCAATCGGCTTTCAGGAAAGTTGGCGCTATACAGCTACAATTAAAAGGAGAACAGAATAATTAAAGCACAGCGGTAAAACGGTTAGTTGTGGTTGCTGATGACAGAGACACGTCAGGAATCAAAAATCAGTCTCAATGCTGGCTCCTGTTAAGATTGAGAAAGGAGGCTGTTATGCAACTGGCTATATTTCCTTTACGTATCAATATATTACCTGATGGCGTATTACCGATGTGTATTTTTGAACAACGCTATGTCCGCATGATTGCGGAGTCATCCAGACGTGGAATGGGATTGTGTTTGCTGGGTAAGGCGCTGGATGGTGGTTTTTCTCCGTTACTGACCGTTGGTACCCGGGTCGAGATCATTGATTTTGACCAACTCACAAATGGCCTGCTCACTGTCACCATGAAGGGCGTGGAGCGGTTCCGTATCCATTCTATGGGGGTGGAACCCGATGGTCTGCTGTGCGCAGAAGTTCAGATCCTGCCTGAATGGCAACATGCGCCGCTGCAACCTGAACAGCATATTCTGGCGGAAAAGCTGGGGCAGTTATTTAATGAGCATCCGAACTATGCGGCCTACTATCCAACGCCACATTGGGCCGATGCCTGTTGGGTCGTGCAACGCTGGCTGGAAGTGTTACCACTGGAAGCCGAGGAAAAATTCAATCTGATGGTCAGTAATGATTATCACGATGCACTGCATTTCCTGCTGCAGGCAGTACAGGAAGAAGAGGCTGCCGTGCGCCAGCACTGAACTGAATTATCCCTTCGAATGATCCGCCTTTTGACTGGTTGCGTAATAAGCAGTTACGCGATTTAGTCAGGGCGTTTCAGTATGGGATGGGGAAACATAGGATATACTGCGGCCATTCAGTCGTATCGACTGCCCCCGCAGAGGATGTTGATGGAAACTGCAAACCTCGATCTCACCGCATTACTGTTACAGGTGGCGACGCAACGCAGTAAAGCTGCGTATAGCCAGCTGTTCCACTATTTCGCGCCCCGTATCCGGCATTATGGCCTGCGTCATTTGCGTTCTGAAGCCCGGGCGATGGAACTGGTGCAGGAGACGTTGCTGGCTGTATGGCAAAAAGCAGCACTTTATCACCCGGAGAAAGGTGCGCCGACGACCTGGATTTATACGGTTATGCGTAATCAGTGTTTCGATATGCTGCGTCGTCAGCAGGTTTCCAAAGAAGATCTCGTGGCGGAGGATATCTGGCCAGTGCTGGAATATCAGGCGGTCGAGAATGATGAAAATGATCCCGGTGAAAATGAAATTCTGACCCGTCAGCTAGCACACTATCTGCATTTATTACCAGCCGCGCAGCAGGAAGTGGTACGTAGTGTCTATTTGCAGGATCAAACGCTGCAGGAGATTGCGGATCGGCTGCAGGTTCCGCTCGGTACGATTAAATCAAGATTACGGTTAGGGTTAGCCAAATTACGTGAACAGATTGAGCAGGAGCGCGAGCATGATTAATTTTCATCCTGATAATGCTCTGCTGGCCGCGTATGCCGCGGATACTTTGCCATTAACGATGACACTGGCAGTAGCCATTCATGTGGAGTTTTGTCCATCCTGCGCGCAACGGGTGGCAGAACTGGAACGTAAACTGGCGGAAAATATATTGCTCGCCGGGCCGGAGTCTTTCGCAGATGAACCGCAGTTCGACGATATGCTGTCGTATATTCTGCAGCAGCCGGAATCACCTGTATTGCCGCAGACGACTGAACCGACGATTGAAATTCAGGGACAGGTCTTCTGGTTGCCGCGTGCTTTGCGCCATATTGCCCGTCACAACTGGCAGCAGATGGGCAATATTGGCCGTAGCCGTTTACTGCTGGATGAGCAATCGACCGGTCGAGCCAGTCTGATGTATCTTTCCGCCGGCGCTGCGGTGCCCCGGCATGTGCATAAAGGTATGGAACTGACGCTGCCGATCAGCGGTGCCTTCCGGGATGAGCTTGGTGAGTATATTCCGGGGGATTTCATCCTGCGCGACAGTCAGGTTACGCATCAGCCACAGTCGGAAGAGGGCTGCCTCTGCTTCGCGCTGCTGGATGCGCCGGTTCAGTTTACGCAGGGTTTGCCGCGGTTGCTGAATAGCTTTGGTGAGTTGCTGTATTAAGCAACTGCAGCATCAGCTGACGTAACCAGATGACAGCGGGATGTTCGCCCTGAGCCGGATGCCAGACGCAGTTTAAATGGTAGCAGGGCATATCATCCGGTAAAGAGACCATACGAAGAGGCCAGTTGCCCGCCAGCATACTGGCCACTTTTTTTGGTAACACCAGAATATGGTCGGTCTGACTGACAATGGCGGCGGCGGAAAGATAACTCTGACTGTTGGCGGAAATCCGCCGTTGCAGACCATGACTCATCAGATAGCGATCGACCATGGATTCGCTGGTTCCCAAGGGGGAGTGAAAAACATGGGGCAGGGCGATCAGCTGAGCCAGATCCAGTTTTTCTCCAGCCAGCGGGTTTTCCTGTTGTACCAGACCGGCCAGCGGCTCCTGCAGCCAGGTCTCCCGGCACAGATAACGCGGCACATCCATATACTCATCAAAACCCAGCACCAGATCGATCTCCCCGTTTGCCAGTTCTGCCTCCGGTAACTGATCGCGCAGGATGGCAATTTCAATCTGGATCTGCGGTGCGATCGCCTTTAACCGGCGGATCAGCGGCGGGATCAGCACACACTCTACATAATCAGTCGTGCTGATGACAAAACGCCGGTCAGAACTCAGCGGATCGAACTCTTCCATTTCTTCCAGCTGTTGTTCCAGCAGATACAGCGCTTGCTGAATTCCGGCATGCAGTTTTAACGCCCGGGCAGTAGGTTGCATGCCTTGCGGCGTTTTCACTAACAGCGGATCGGCAAATTGTTCACGCAACCGGTTCAGCGCATGGCTCATTGCCGGCTGACTGATGAACAATTGTCCGGCAGCCCGCGTGACATGACGACAGGTCATCAAAGCGTCAAATGCCAGTAATAGATTGAGATCAAGCTGATGTAGTTTCATGCTTATTCATTCTGCTTATCATGAGATGAATATAATTCATTTGATGGATGATGGTGCATCTTTCTAAACTGCTACCCATTAAATTTAAGCTATACCTAATACCGGACTGACGGATAAATCCGCCAGCCACTATTTCACTCAGAAGGAGCGTGTTATGGCATTAGTTACTGTGGCAGCAACGCAGATGGCGTGTACCTGGGATATCGACGGCAACGTAGCCCGAGCCGAGAAACTGGTGCGTGAAGCAGCAGCGAAGGGTGCGCAGATCATTCTGATCCAGGAGCTGTTCCAGACTCCTTACTTCTGTATCGATCAGAGCCCGGAGCATTTTGATCTGGCACAAACGCTGGAAGAAAGCCCGCTGATCAAACATTTCTCGGCACTGGCGAAAGAGCTGGATGTGGTGCTGCCGCTCTCTTTCTTTGAACGTGCCGGTAATGCGCATTACAACTCGCTGGTGATGATCGATGCCGATGGCGAAGTGCTGGATGTGTATCGCAAAACCCACATCCCGAACGGCCCGGCGTATCAGGAAAAACAATTCTTCACTCCGGGTGACACCGGCTTTATCGTCTGGGAAACCAAATACGCCAACGTCGGCGTGGGTATCTGCTGGGATCAGTGGTTCCCGGAAACGGCGCGTAGTCTGGCACTGCTGGGTGCGGATGTGATTTTCTTCCCGACTGCGATTGGTTCTGAACCGGCTTATCCGGAAATTGATTCACAACCGCACTGGACCCGCGTACAGCAGGGTCATGCAGCGGCGAATATCATTCCGGTAATTGCCTCTAACCGTATCGGTACTGAAAAAAGCAAATTTGTGGAAGGTCTGGAAATGACATTCTACGGCTCTTCTTTCATCGCGGATCAGACTGGTGAGCTGGTGGCGCAGGCAGACAAAACCAGTGAATGTGTGCTGGTGCATTCCTTTGATCTGGAAGCGATCCGCAAACAGCGCATCAGCTGGGGTCTGTTCCGTGATCGTCGTCCGGCGATGTACGGCACCATCATGACCTCTGATGGCGAGACTTCCTGGTAATCCATGCCTGCCAATACCTTTCCTGTCAGTAAAAAGGACATCAGGATATGACAATTAAGACAGTAACCGGCCTGCCAAAGCAGGACGGTTTTTTTATGCCGGCCGAGTGGGCACCGCAGCAGGCGGTGTGGATGATCTGGCCATTCCGCCCGGATAACTGGCGGGAAGCGGGCCAATTTGCCCAAACTACGTTTGCCAAAGTCGCCGAAGCGATTGCGGGTGCGACACCGGTGTATATGGCGGTGCCGGAACAATTCATGGCGCAGGCGAAAGCTATCATGCCCGCTGATGTCACGCTGGTGGCGATGGAAAGTGATGATTGCTGGGCGCGGGATACCGGCCCGACCGTGGTGATTAATGGCAACGGTGAATGCCGTGGTGTGGACTGGGGTTTCAATGCCTGGGGCGGACATCATGGCGGACTTTATTTCCCGTGGGATAAAGACGAGCTGGTGGCGCGCCAGATGCTGGCTGTACATGGTTTTGATCGTTATGCAGCTCCGCTGATCCTGGAAGGTGGTTCTATTCATGTCGATGGTGAAGGCACCTGCATGACCACGGCGGAATGTCTGCTGAATAAAAACCGTAACCCGCATCTTTCCAAAGCCCAGATCGAGGATTATCTGCGGGATTATCTGAACGTCAGCACCTTCATCTGGCTGGAAGAGGGCGTGTATATGGATGAGACTGACGGTCACATTGATAACATGTGCTGTTTTGCGCGTCCGGGAGAAGTGATTTTGCACTGGACGGATGACGAGACTGATCCGCAGTATGCGCGCTCACAGGCGGCGTATAAGGTGCTGTCTGATACGGTGGATGCCAAAGGCCGCAAACTGAAAATCTGGAAACTGCCACAACCGGGCCCGCTGTACTGCACTGAAGAAGAGTCGGCCGGTGTGGTGAATGGCTCGGGTGTGCCGCGTGATGCCGGTGGCCGTCTGGCGGGTTCTTATGTGAACTTCCTCATCACCAATGATCGTATCGTGTATCCGTTACTCGATCCGAACACGGATGCTGAAGCGAAAGCGATTCTGCAGCAGATCTTTCCGGAACATACCGTAGTCGGTGTCCCGGCCCGAGAGATCCTGCTCGGTGGCGGCAATATTCACTGTATAACCCAGCAGATTCCGCAGGGTTAAAACAAGGAAGGCACGTACTGTCGTGCCTTCACTTTTCCGGTGACATCCGGTTACTTTTCAGAATCTTCAGCCTGCGCCCGTAACAACTGTTCAAATTGATCAGCCGGAACCGGCGGACTCATCAGATAGCCCTGATAGCAGTCGCAGCCCTGTTCTTTCAGGAACGTCAGCTGTTCTTCGGTTTCTACACCTTCTGCTAATACTTTCAGACGCAGGGTATGCGCCATGGCGACAATTGCGGCGGCAATTTCCATATCGTCTTTCTTGTGCGGAATATCATCGACGAAACTCTTGTCGATTTTCAGCACATCCAGCGGGAAGCGCTTGAGATAAGCCAGTGATGAGTAACCTGTTCCGAAATCATCAATTGCCAGCCGGATGCCATATTTCCGCAATGCGTTTAATATTTCCACTGCCTCATTTTCATGGGTCATCAGGGCGCTTTCTGTCAGTTCCAGTTCCAGCAGCGATGCCGGATAGCCTGTCTGGTTCAGCGCATTGAAAACAGATTCCAGAATATTACTGTTGCGGAACTGTACCGGAGAAATGTTCACGGCCAGATTAATGGCTGGCAGCCCTTGTTGTTGCCATGCCTTGCCCTGACGACATGTTTCCAGCAATACCCATTCACCAAGCTGTTTAATCAGTCCGGTTTCTTCTGCCACAGGGATAAACTGTGCCGGTGAAATCATGCCATGCGTTGGATCCCGCCAGCGCACCAGCGCTTCAGCACCGATGATCCGGTTACTGTTGATATCTATCTGTGGCTGGAAATAGATACGTAATTCATTCAATCTGAGCGCCCGCTGTAAACGTACTTCCAGATCCAGGCGTTGTTCTGCAGCCCGGGTCAGCTCATCCGAGAAGTAACGGAAACAGCTGCGGCCATGGGCTTTCGCCCGGTACATGGCCGCATCGGCCTGTTGCAGCAATTCTTTTGGTGTCCGGCCGTGCTCCGGATAGAGGCTGATACCAATACTTGCGCTGATGATGACTTCTCTGCCATTAGGTAAATGGAAGGGATCTTTCAGCAATTGCAGTATGTTTTCAGAGAGATGCTCCACATCGTGCAGTGCAGGGTTCCCCTCAATTAATATGGTGAATTCATCTCCGCCCAGGCGGCAAATAGTATCCGAGGCCCGGACCCGCTGACGTAGTCGCCGGGCGACCTCTTGCAATAATGCATCACCAATCTGATGACCAAAACTGTCATTGATGTCTTTAAAGCGGTCCAGATCCAGCATCAGCAGGGCAATCCGGTGATGATTTCTGCTCGCCAGATCGATGGCATGGGTGAGATTGATCGTCAGCAGTGTCCGGTTGGGTAACTGTGTCAACGGATCATGGTGTGCCAGATGTGCAAGTTTGGCCTCGCTGGCTTTCAGTTTACTGATATCACTGTAAACACTGACGTAATGTGTCAGCTGCTGCTTGTCATTTCTGACGGCACTGATGCTGCAGATAAGAGGAATAATGTGATTGTCTTTACGACGGTTCCAGAGCTCTCCCCGCCAGAAACCAGAGGTATTGAGTGAATCCCGGATGTTCTGATAAAACTCGTCGGTATGTTTGTCTGATTTGAAAATGATGGGGGTTTTTCCCTGTAATTCATGCTGGGAAAAACCAAACAATTCCACAAAAGCCGGGTTGACCCTGATGATCCGGGCGTTTTTATCCGTGATCATGATGCCTTCACGCGTGTTATCAAAAACCGTGGCAGATTGTCTTAAGATCGCCTCATTTTCTTTTTGTGAAGAAATATCCTCAATGACGGAAATGACAAAAGCGATATTCCGCTCGGCTGTTCTGACACAACGGGTATCGACATTCACATAAATGAGTTGTCCGTCTTTGCGCCGCAGTTGTTTTTCGCAGCGGTAACCATCGCACAGGTCCTGTGTCATCTGATACATTGCCGCGATATCAGCTTCCTGGTATTCGTTCGCGGTCAGTGAGAGCAGTGTATGTTCAGCCATTTCACTGTGACTGTAACCCAGTAAATCGCTTAGCTGATGGTTGAACCGGATCCAGTGGCCTGTTTGTCCATGTGTAATGGCCATGCCGAATAATGGCAGTTCAAAGAAGTGTTTGAGCAGACGATCCTTTTCACTGGTCTGCCGCTGCAGTTCCAGCTGGTTGGTGTATTGCTGCTGTCGCCACAGTAACGATACTACAAAGATCACCAGCAGACCGGCAAAGAACACGACCAGCGTTATCCAGTACACGAGATTATGCAGTGGCGCGTAGATCTCGGCCCGATCCTGCTGAACCAGAATATGCCAGCCGGAATATCTGACCGGAATATAGCTGGCAATCACATCGGTTGCCTCCGCATTCTTCCCTTCAAAAACACCTGCGTGATCACTGAGTGCCTGTTTCAGCAGCGACAGGGCACCGGTGTTAAACCACCGGGTTGTTGCCAGAGTCTGCTCTGCGTTGTTGGCCGGCAGAGCAATATAAGATAACCATTCTGCATGCGGTTGCAGCAGATAAATGAGTCCGGTATGCGTTGCTCCGGGCCAGTTTTGTATCAGAGGTAACAGATTAGCCTGCAGATCCTGACTCATGATCAGCGTACCAATACGTTCATTGCTCCGGGTATCGATGAGCGGCACCTGAATATCCAGATAAACCCGGTTATTTTCGTCCCAGTACCAGCTGGTCTTTAATGAGCCATATCCAGTCTGGTGGTCGTGCTGATTTAAGGATGGGTGTGAATGTGCATCAATTACGGTTTTATGCACCGGGACATGGCCAATAATAAACCGCGGTGCATTCTGTTTATCAAGCAATAACAGCGATTGGTAATGTTTGTTCCGGGCTAATAATTCCAGTGGATTCCGGATGGCTTCATCAGCGGCATGGCCACCGGAATTGACTAATGCCACAGCTTGCGTGATGGCCTGATCACTTTGGATCATCAGGCCATCAGCCAGACGCTCCTGTAGCCAGGTTTCAACCTGTTCCGCCTTTACTTTAGCCAGCGTATTCAAGGCATTGTGGCTGTCATCCCTGATTTGCTGACCATGAATGCCATACAGCAGTGCCGGAATTAACGGCATCAGTAATATCTGGAAGGCAAACAACCAGTATAACCGGCGTGAAGAGGTCTGCTGTTTATGACTGATCGTTTTGCGGTGTTGCAGATTCAACAGCAGATAAAGCAGAAAACTGGTCAGGGTAACAAACAGAAAACCTTTGCCGATAGACAGGAAGGTCAGCCATTCGCGATCACTGATCAGCCAGGCTAGCAGTTTATCGGATACTGCAATCCAGAGTGCGGCAAACAAGGCGTAATATAAAACAATGTTTGCAGATGCAAATCCCCGTGCACGAATGTTTTGTTTCTTTCTCATGTGTGACTCAACCTGCAACCTCAAGAGGATCCACATCCAGATGCCAGCGTAACGAGTGATGAATTGGCAATTTATCAATCGCTGGCAGTAACTGTTGCAGATAATGCTGCAGATGCATACGGTGCGGACACTGCAGCATCAATAACATGCGATAGCGTCCGGCCCGGCGTTCCATTACCGGGCTGAGCGGACCCAGCAACTGCAGATCCGGCGCGCCGTAGTGATGGCAGATTTGCGCGGCCTGCTGCATGAAGAGTTCCAGTGGCTCACGTGCCGGCGCATCCGCGCGTAATACAGCCTGATAAGTGAATGGCGGAAGTGCCAGTACCTGCCGTTCCTGCAGACAGGTCCGGGCAAAATGGTGATACCCGTTATTCAGCAGATCCTGCAGCAGCGCGTGTTCCGGATGATGACTTTGCAGCACCACCATGCCTGATTTGCTGGCGCGTCCGGCGCGGCCTGCTACCTGAACATAGAGTTGTGCCAGACGTTCCGTGGCGCGGAAATCAGAGGCGAACAGCGCGCCGTCCACATCCAGAATACCTACCAGCGTTACATGGGGGAAATGATGCCCTTTGGCCAGCATCTGTGTGCCTAGCAGGATCTGATACTCCTGGTGCCGGATAGCATTTAAATGCGCCTCCAGTTCACCTTTGCGCCGGGTGTTATCACGATCGATACGGATGGTTTTATACGCCGGAAACCGCTGTTCCAGAAACTGGGCCAGCTGTTCGGTGCCAACCCCGGAGCTGACCAGATTCCGGCTATTACATTCCGGGCATTGATGCGGCACCGGACGCATATCATCGCAGTGGTGGCAGTGTAATCGCCGGTCCTGCTGATGCCAGGTATAAAAGGCATCACAATGCGGACATGCGGCTACCCAGCCGCAATCATGACACAGCAGGGCTGGTGCATATCCCCGGCGGTTCAAAAACAGCATGACCTGATTGCCGGCTGCCAGCTGTTCATCCATCAGTTGTAATAGCTGCGGGGCAATGCCTGCCTGCAGCGGCAAATGCTTTACATCCAGCAGATGCTGTTGCGCGGCCTGCGCGCCACCGGCCCGCTGTGTCATCTGCAGGTGATGATAGCGGCCTTGCAATGCATTATGCAGGCTCTCCAGTGACGGTGTTGCAGAACCCAGTACAATCGGTATCTGTTCCCGTTGTGCCCGCATGATGGCCAGATCCCGGCCGTGATAGCGGAAGCCTTCCTGCTGCTTGAATGAGCTGTCGTGTTCTTCATCCACGACAATCAGCCCGAGTGTTTTAAACGGCGTGAAAATGGCAGAGCGGGTGCCGATCAGAATGGCCGCTTCTCCTGCTTTGCAGGCCAGCCAGGTATCCAGTCGTTCCCGATCATTCATGCCGGAATGCAGTGTCAGGATGGGAGCATGAAAACGACGGCGGAAACGGCGCAGTAATTGCGGGGTCAGTCCGATTTCCGGCACCAATACTAAAACCTGTTTTCCCTGCGCCAGCATGGATTTTATCAGCTGCAGATAAATCTCGGTTTTTCCTGAGCCGGTCACACCTTCCAGCAGAAACGGACGTTTATCGTCAGCATGATTGATGGCGGCCAGTACCGCCGCCTGTTCGGTGTTGAGATATGGCGCATCATTTTCATGCAGTAACAGATGATCCAGCCATTCCCGCGCCTGCAGATGCAGGTCAAAAGGCTTTATCAGCTCTTTAGCTGCCAGTTGTTTTAATACCGGCGTATCAACGCCCTGTTCCCGTAACTCTGCGGCAGGCAACGGACCATCCTGTAACAGCCGTATTGCCTGTTGCTGACGAGGAGCCCGTTTCAGTGTGGCAATAACATCATGGGTGGCACTGTCACTCAGTTGCCAGCAGGCGATAGGTTTACGCTCTGCTGCTTCCCCCTGACGCAATAATACCGGCAGGGCATGATGTAATACTTCGCCCAGAGGATGATGATAATAATCTGCCGCCCACAACAAGAGTTTCCATAATTCCGGTGGAAACAGCGCTGAAGCATCTAACTGCCGCGAAACCGGCTTTAATTTCGATAATGCCAGCTCACTTTCTGCCGGGTGAGCGACGACAATGCCAACCAGCTGTTGTTTGCCGAAAGGCACAAATACACGACAGCCAACCGGCGGTAATGGCTGAGAAGCAAGGTAGTCGAAGCGGCGATAAAGCGGTACCGGCAATGCGACCTGAATAAGTGTTAATGATTCGGGCACGGATGTCTGTTTTTTCTGCGCATATACTTGCGGGGGTAGGGTCTATCCTATATCATTCTGACCCTTGAAAATATCCGTTTAACGTTTCGTGTGGTGTCTGGCTCCGGGTCAGATGGCGACACGGCCTGAATCAGAGGTTCCCCATGAAAGAAGGTATTCATCCTGACTACCACGAAATCACTGCAAAGTGTTCTTGTGGTCACGTGTTCGTTACCCGTTCTACTGGTAAAGATCTGAACCTGGACGTATGTTCAGAGTGTCATCCTTTCTATACCGGTAAACAGAAAGTTCTGGACACTGGTGGTCGTATCGATCGCTTCAAAAAACGTTTCGCAGTACTGGGCGGCAAGAACTAATCTTCCCCCCATACAGCTTACGTTTCAAGCAATGCCAGCCTTCGGGTTGGCATTGTGCTTTTTGGCGGTATAAAAATTTCATGAATAGACTCAGTCAGCCCTTGTGATTAGTGTTTGCTGATTTATGATCACAGAAATTTAACCATTATTGGTTTTGTAATTTCTGCTCCGGGAGTCTATATGTCCGCCGATTTTCGTCAGGCCGCTCTTGATTATCATGCTCAGCCTGTCCCTGGTAAAATTGCTATTGCTCTGACCAAGCCGGCCGAAACTGCCGATGACCTTTCTCTGGCTTACAGCCCGGGTGTCGCAGAACCGGTACGTGAAATCGCCGCTAATCCTGCTGATGCTTACCTTTATACCTCCAAAGCGAATCTGGTTGCGGTGATTACCAATGGAACCGCTATTCTGGGTCTGGGTAATCTTGGCCCTCTGGCTTCCAAACCGGTCATGGAAGGGAAAGCTCTGCTGTTCAAACGCTTTGCGGGTATCGATGCGATCGATATTGAAGTAACACATACCGATAGCGCCGATTTCATCCGTACTGTGGCCAATATTGCAGATACTTTCGGTGGTATTAATCTGGAAGATATCAAAGCGCCGGAATGTTTCGAAATTGAGAAAGCGCTGATTGAGTTGTGTGACATTCCGGTGTTCCATGATGACCAGCACGGTACCGCGATTGTGACTGCGGCCGGTATGCTGAACGCGCTGGAAATTCAGGGTAAGAATCTGTCTGATGTGCGGATTGTATGTATGGGCGCGGGCGCGGCTGCTGTTGCCTGTATGGATCTGTTAATTGTTTGCGGTGCAAAACCGGAAAACATTTATATGCTGGATCGCAAAGGCGTGATCCACTCCGCCCGTACTGACATCAATGAGCATAAACGTCGCTTCGTCAATGATTCCGGTCTGAAGACACTGGAACAGGTGATGGATGGTGCCGATGTGTTTGTGGGTGTCTCCGGTCCGAATGTCATTACGGCTGAGCATGTGAAGAGCATGGCGCCGAAGCCGGTTATCTTTGCCTGCTCTAACCCGGATCCGGAAATCCGTCCTGAACTGGCAAAAACTGTCCGTGATGACCTGATTATCGGCACTGGCCGTTCGGATTATCCGAACCAGGTCAATAACGTGATCTGTTTCCCGTTTATTTTCCGTGGTGCATTAGATGTGCGCGCCAGCTGCATTAACAGCGCCATGAAACGTGCTGCAGTTGAAGCGATCCGCAGTATTGCCAAGGAGCCGGTACCGGCAGAAGTATTGCAGGCTGCCGGGGAAACGGAACTGACCTTCGGTATGAATTATGTGATGCCGAAACCAATGGATCCACGCCTGTTACCACGCGTAGCCCGTGCAGTTGCCATTGCGGCAGAAGAGTCGGGTGTTGCCCGTATTCCTTTGCCGGATAATTACATGCTGTAAAAAAGAAAGCCGCCTGAATCAGGCGGCTTTGGTATGTTTATCCCGGCAGTATGGAAAGATTAGAAATCGTAACGAACGGCCAGTTGCATGTCGTTTTTATAGTCGTATTTGCTGTCAGTATCTTTGTCGTTGATACGATATTCGCCAGCTATACGCAGGTTTTTGTTGAACTTGTACTGGGCGCCCAGAGTGTAGTATTTAACGGTATCTACGTCTTCTTTGCCTGACTGTTCAACTGTCTGATTGTTATACATCGCCATCAGGCCAAAACCATTGACGAAGTCATAGCCTACTGTCGCTTCGATACCGGTGTGATCTTTACCAACACCAACAAAGTCAGTGCCCTGAGCATAGTTCACTGCAGCATAAGTGGCTTTGTCATCATACTTGGCGCCAATAACCCACAGTTTGGCATCGGTACTTTCACCGGCTTTTTCAAACTTACCAACGTTGTAACCAGTACCAATGCTGAAGTTCATCGGCAGATTGTAGGCAGCCGCGATACCGTACGCATCAGCGCTCTTGCTGTCGTTAGTGTTGCCACCGGTTTCTTCTTTGGTATCACCGTCAAATTTGTAGCTGGCATCGATCATGAATTCTTTTTCGGAACCGAAAACGCCTGAGTATTTCAGTACGTCAGCTGCGCGGCCAGTTGCATATGTGTCAGTCGCTACACCCAGTGCTTCGTTACCGTAACCGTCAGTCAGTGATTTATCAGTCCAGTCGCTGATCAGAGAGACCGCGCCTTTCTGACGACCGAAAGTAGCCTGACCCCAGTTTTCATCTTTCAGACCACCGTACGCCAGACGGGTACGCAGGTTACCGTCGTTAGAATCTGATGTCATAAAGGTATATTCTTCGCCATCAATTTCGACAGTTTCGCTTTTGTCGCCGTTCAGTGTTTTTTCACTGTTACCGATGTTCATCTGCGCTTCGTATACACCAACTGCTTTCATGGTGCCGCTAACAACGGTGTCACCTTTCGCACCGAAACGGATAAACTGGTTAGCGCCGACTTTTTCACTCTTTTCACCAGGAGTACCGGCTTTCTCTTTGGTACCGAAGAAATGACCCGCATAGGCACGACCATTCAGATCCAGGCTGACTTTTTCGTTTTTATATACTTCAGTTGCGTTGGCTTGGGTGGCAACCAGCAAAGCAATGGCCACAGCAGTTAACTTTTTCATCATCGATCCTTAATTTATTTTTGAGGGTCGGGTTGCTCCCGATTTATTCCGAAAGAAAGATTAGGGTGGTTAGATGACGTTTCCGTTACAGCAAAATTAAGCTTTTGTTGATCGTGCTCACAATTTATCCGGTCATGGTTGTATACTCGGCAGTCATAACCAAGTGTGATAAACTCGCGCGCATTGGCTGCAAGGCCACAATTCTGAACGTATCTGATCTGCAGGAACTCCCAATGAGACGTGAACTGGCAATTGAATTTTCCCGTGTAACTGAAGCGGCTGCGCTGGCTGGCTATAAGTGGCTGGGGCGTGGTGATAAAAATCTGGCAGACGGTGCCGCTGTAGAAGCGATGCGCTTTGTGCTGAACCAGATCGAGATCGATGGCGAGATCGTGATCGGTGAAGGCGAGATCGACGAAGCACCAATGCTCTATATCGGCGAAAAAGTTGGTTGTGGCGGCGACGGTGTTGATATTGCGGTCGATCCGATCGATGGTACCCGCATGACCGCTATGGGGCAGAATAATGCCGTAGCCGTGCTGGCTGCCGGCGATAAGGGTTCGTTCCTGAAAGCGCCGGATATGTACATGGAAAAACTGATTGTTGGTCCGAAAGCCAAAGGTGCCATCGATCTGAACCGTCCATTGTCGGAAAACATTATTGCGGTTGCCCGTGCGCTGGATAAACCACTGCATCGTTTAAGCGTAATTACGCTGGCAAAACCACGTCATGATGCTGCAATTAAAGAAATGCAGGAAATGGGCGTACGTGTATTTGCGATCCCGGATGGTGATGTGGCTGCATCTATGCTGACCTGTCTGCCGGATAACGAAATCGATATGCTGTATTGCATCGGTGGTGCACCGGAAGGCGTTATCTCTGCCGCGACCGTACGTGCATTAGACGGTGATATGCAGGGGCGTCTGTTACCGCGTCATATGGTTAAAGGCGATACGCCGGAAAACCGTGTGCTGGGTGAACAGGAAATTGCGCGTTGTCAGACCATGGGGATTGACGTTAATGCCGTGCTGACCCTGACTGATATGGCAAAGACCGATAACGTGATCGTATCTGTTACCGGCATTACCAAAGGCGATTTGCTGGAAGGTATTACCAGCGATGGTATGCTGGCTACGACTGAAACCCTGTTGATCCGTGGTAAATCCCGGACCATCCGCCGCATTCATTCAACACACTATCTGCAGCGTAAAGATCCGCAGATCCAGAAAATTATTTTCTAAGCTGAAAATTTTTCTTCTGTAATCAGGCTGAGCACCATCATGTTACCGGTGCTCAGTCAAAACGGTTACAGACTGAGTGTCCACTTATTCCCTTCTGCATGAAAACCGGCCTGCCGTAAAAAAGTCTGTAAACCAGCCAGTTCCTGCTCATCAGCTTTGCTGAGATCCATCGTGACCTGCTGCTTCCCTTGTTCGATCAGCCAGCGAATCGTATCCGCCAGTAAATAACGGCCAATACCACGACGGCGGGTCAAATCACGCACAGCAAAATAACGCAAATCATCGCCCTGACTGATGGCAAGGCCAACGACTCTGTCATTGAACGTAGCCAGATGCCAGTCACCTAATGTGCAGGCGGTATCAATCGTGAGCTGATTGGTTTGCAGCAGCTTGCTGAGGCTCTCCTGCCACAGCGGCAGAACATCGTGAGAGTGGTGTACAGTTAAACGCATATGAGGATCCGAATATAAATAAAAACAGTTTACCACCAAATAAAAAGCCCCATCATCATGACGGGGCTTTTTTGCTACTCAGCAGAGAAGCTTAGCGAGGTAACAGGCTGGAGCCCATCAGGAACATGTCAACTTCGCGTGCACACTGACGACCTTCACGGATTGCCCATACCACTAGTGACTGACCACGACGGATGTCACCGGCAGCATATACTTTAGGTACAGAGGTAGCGTAGCAGCCTGCATCTTCGGTAGTAGCTTGCGCATTACCACGGGCATCTTTTTCCACGCCAAAAGCATCCAGCACTTTTGCCAGTGGGTTAGTGAAGCCCATTGCCAGGAAGACAGCATCTGCTTTCAATTCAAACTCAGAGCCAGGAACTTCAGTCAGTTTTCCGTCTTTGAATTCAACTTTAACCAGCTTCAGACCAGTCAGCTTACCGTTTTCACCAATGAATTCCTTGGTAGAAACAGCAAACTCACGTACACAACCTTCTTCGTGTGAAGAAGATGTGCGCAGTTTCAGCGGCCAGTATGGCCAGGTCAGTTCTTTGTTTTCCTGTACTGGCGGCTGCGGCATCACTTCCAGCTGGGTTACTGATGCTGCACCGTGACGGTTAGAAGTACCGACACAGTCAGAACCGGTATCACCACCACCGATAACCACAACGTGTTTACCTTTCACGTTGATTGGGTTGGCGCCGTCACCAGCAACTTCTTTGTTCTGCGGGATCAGGAATTCCAGTGCATAGTGAACACCACTCAGTTCACGGCCTTTAACCGGCAGATCACGAGGGGTTTCAGAACCGCCAGCCAGAATAACGGCATCAAATTCGGCGTCCAGCTGAGCCGGAGTAACAACGGTCTGCGCGTCGTTAGTGACGCCTGCAGGCAGATTGTTGTCCAGAGCTACCAGAGTGCTGGTCTTGAATACCACACCTTCAGCTTCCATCTGGGTAACACGGCGGTCGATCAGGCCTTTATCCAGTTTGAAGTCAGGGATACCGTAACGCAGCAGACCACCAACGCGAGTGTTCTTTTCGAACACGGTTACGTCATGACCTACGCGTGCCAGCTGCTGGGCTGCAGCCAGACCCGCAGGGCCGGAACCAACCACCGCCACTTTCTTGCCGGTTTTAACCGCAGAAGGTTGTGGTTTTACCCAGTTGTTGTCCCATGCCGTATCAATGGTATAACGCTCGATTGACTTGATGCCAACCGGATCAGCATTGATACCCAGTGTACAGGCTGATTCACAAGGGGCCGGACAGATCCGGCCTGTGAATTCTGGGAAGTTGTTGGTGGAGTGCAGCACACGGATCGCCATTTCAGCTTTACCGCGGTACACCAGATCATTCCAGTCAGGAATGATGTTATTCACCGGACAACCGTTGTTACAGAAAGGAATACCGCAATCCATGCAGCGTGCGCCCTGGGTAGAGGCTTCTTGCACTGTTAATGTCGGTACAAACTCATGGTAATGCTGTACACGTTCTTCAACAGGTGCGTAGTGTTCCTTTACGCGGTCAAATTCGAGAAAACCGGTTGGCTTACCCATTACGCAATCTCCTTTTCCTGCGGTGCTGCAGTCATTTCCTGCAGAGCACGGCGATACTCATTCGGATAAACTTTTACAAACTTACCACGGTAAGCATCCCAGTCAGCCAGAATCGCTTTCGCGCGTGGGCTGCCAGTGTATTTAGCGTGTTGTGTGACCAGCGCTTTCAGATGTTCTTCATCGCTCTGATCGTTATGCCATGGTTCTGCACTGGATTGTTCTGCCGCTGGCAGGACTTTCTCCAGTGTCACCATTGACAGGTTGCAACGGGTAGCGAAGGTGTTGTCTTCGTCCAGTACGTAAGCAAGACCGCCTGACATACCAGCTGCGAAGTTACGGCCAGTCTGACCCAGAACAACCACGGTACCACCGGTCATGTATTCACAACCGTGATCACCGACGCCTTCAACAATGGCTGTTGCACCAGAGTTACGTACCGCAAAACGTTCGCCAGCAACGCCGCTCAGGTAAGCATGACCGGAAGTCGCACCGTACATGACCGTGTTACCGATGATGGTGTTTTCACCCGGATTACAAGTGAATTCAGCATTCGGACGCACGATGATACGGCCACCAGACAGACCTTTACCGACGTAGTCGTTACCTTCACCGACCAGATCCAGCGTGATACCTTTTGCCAGGAACGCAGCGAAACTCTGACCAGCAGTACCGTTCAGGGTAACGTGAATGGTGTCATCAGGCAGACCTGCACCACCAAAACGTTTAGCTACTTCACCGGACAGCATAGTACCAACGGTACGGTTGATGTTTTTCACCGGTACTTCGATACGAACTGGCTGACGGTTTTCCAGCGCAGGCATAGCCTGTTTGATCAGTTCCTGATCCAGTGCTTTTTCCAGCGCGTGATCCTGAGTGCCGGCGTGCAGACGAGGTTCATCAGCACCAACGGTTGGCTGATAGAACACATTGCTGAAGTCCAGACCCTGAGCCTTCCAATGTTCAACGCCTTCACGTTTATCCAGCAGGTCTGAACGACCAATCAGATCTTCGAACTTACGGATACCCATTTCAGCCATCAGTTCACGCACTTCTTCAGCTACGAAGAAGAAGTAGTTCACAACGTGTTCCGGCTGACCGGAGAAGCGTTTACGCAGTTCCGGATCCTGGGTTGCAACACCAACAGGGCAGGTGTTCAGATGGCATTTGCGCATCATGATACAACCTTCAACTACCAGCGGTGCGGTTGCGAAACCGAATTCGTCAGCACCCAGCAGAGCACCGATGATAACGTCACGACCAGTTTTGATCTGACCATCAACCTGCACACGGATACGGCCACGCAGACGGTTCATTACCAGTGTCTGTTGTGTTTCTGCCAGACCCAGTTCCCATGGAGAACCGGCGTACTTGATAGAAGACAACGGAGAGGCACCAGTACCACCATCGTGACCTGCGATTACCACGTGATCCGCTTTTGCTTTGGATACACCGGCAGCAACAGTACCCACACCGACTTCAGATACCAGTTTCACAGAAACGGATGCTGATGGGTTGGCGTTTTTCAGATCGTGGATCAGCTGTGCCAAATCTTCGATCGAGTAGATGTCGTGGTGCGGTGGCGGAGAAATCAGGCCTACACCCGGTACAGAATGACGCAGGAAGCCGATGTATTCAGATACCTTGTGACCTGGCAACTGACCACCTTCACCTGGCTTAGCACCCTGTGCCATCTTGATCTGGATCTGATCAGCGTTAACCAGATATTCGGTAGTAACACCGAAACGACCTGATGCAACCTGTTTGATCGCAGAGCGCAGACTGTCACCGGCTTGCAGTTCCAGATCACGTTCAATACGTGATTTACCGATAATTTCAGACAGCAGAGTTGGCTGGCTTACCGGAATGAAACGGTTCGCATCTTCACCACCTTCACCAGTGTTTGATTTACCGCCGATACGGTTCATCGCAACAGCCAGTGTGGTGTGTGCTTCAGTAGAAATAGAGCCCAGAGACATTGCGCCTGTTGCAAAGCGTTTAACGATTTCTTTGGCTGATTCAACTTCTTCCAGCGGCACTGGTTCAGCAACTTTCTTGATCTCAAACAGACCGCGCAGCGTCAGATGACGTTTAGTCTGGTCGTTGATGATCTTCGCATACTCTTTGTAGCTTTCGTATTTGCCGCTACGGGTAGAGTGCTGCAGTTTGGCGATTGCATCCGGCGTCCACATGTGGTCTTCACCACGGGTACGGAACGCATATTCACCGCCTGCATCCAGCGCGTCGATGAGCACCGGATCAGCAGAAAACGCGGCTTCATGCAGACGGATGGTTTCTTCCGCTACTTCAAACAGACCGATACCTTCGATTTTGGAAGGTGTGCCGGAGAAATATTTGTCGACGAACGCTTTCTTCAGACCAACAACTTCGAAAATCTGCGCACCGGTGTAAGACATGTAAGTGGAGATACCCATCTTGGACATGACTTTACACAGGCCTTTACCAACGGCTTTAACGAAGTTAGAGACATATTTCTCTTCTTTCGCGGCATCACCATTGGCCATTTCACGCAAAGTTTCCATTGCCAGCCATGGGTGGATGGCTTCCGCGCCGTAACCAGCCAGCAGAGCAAACTGATGCGTTTCACGGGCAGAACCGGTTTCCACTACCAGACCAGTATTGGTACGCAGACCTTTTTTCACCAGGTGCAGATGCACGGTAGAGGTCGCCAGCAGGGCCGGGATAGCAATATGATCGCGGTCGATGTTACGGTCGGAGATCAACAGAATGTTGGCACCACCGCGCACCGCATCTTCAGCTTCAGCAGCCAGCGAAGCCAGACGGGCTTCCACACCTTCTTTACCCCATGCCAGCGGGTAGCAGATATTCAGTTCGTGTGAACGGAATTTGCCGTTGGTGTATTGCTGAATATTACGGATCTTCTCGATCTTCGCAGCATTCAGGATTGGCTGCGCCACTTCCAGACGGATTGGCGGGTTGATGTCAGCGTTGTTCAGCAGGTTCGGACGTGGGCCGATGAAGGACACCAGTGACATAACCATCTCTTCACGGATCGGGTCGATCGGTGGGTTGGTTACCTGTGCGAACAGCTGACGGAAGTAGTTGTACAGCGTTTTATTCTTGCTGGACAGAACCGGCAATGCGGCATCATTACCCATGGAGCCGATGGCTTCTTCGCCATTTGCTGCCATTGGTTCCAGCAACATTTTTGCATCTTCCATGGTGTAGCCAAACGCCTGCTGGTAATCCAGCAGTGATGCTTTCTTCTCGAAAGGCTGCGCTTCACCCGGGATTTCGTCGATATTGATACGAACTTTGCTCAGCCACTCACGGTATGGTTTGGAGTTAGCCAGAGAGTCTTTCAGTTCTTTATCGTCGATGATACGGCCCTGTTCCAGGTCGATCAGGAACATCTTGCCTGGTTGCAGACGCCATTTCTGAGCGATACGGGAATCTTCGATTGGCAGTACGCCAGATTCGGAGGCCATAACCACCAGATCATCTTTAGTCACCAGATAGCGGGCAGGACGCAGACCGTTACGGTCCAGGGTTGCACCGATCTGACGACCATCAGTGAAGGCAACGGCAGCCGGGCCATCCCACGGTTCCATCATTGCTGCATGGTATTCGTAGAAAGCGCGACGGTTTTCGTCCATCAGTGAATGTTTTTCCCACGCCTCCGGGATCATCATCATCACTGCATGTGCCATGGAATAGCCACCCATGATCAGCAGTTCCAGTGCGTTATCAAAAGACGCAGAGTCTGACTGACCCGGATAAATCAGTGGCCACACTTTATCCAGATCTGCACCCAGTACCGGTGAAGTGACTGAACGTTCACGAGCACGCATCCAGTTTACGTTACCGCGGACGGTGTTAATTTCACCGTTGTGCGCGATCATGCGGAATGGATGTGCCAGATCCCAGGTTGGGAATGTGTTGGTAGAGAAACGCTGGTGCACCATTGCCAGTGCAGATACGCAGCGTGGATCGGCCAGGTCGTTATAATAAACGCCAACCTGATCTGCCAGCAGCAGACCTTTATAGTTCACTGTTCGTGCAGAGAATGACGGCACGTAGAATTCGTTACAGTGTTTGAGTTTCAGAGCACGAATGGCATGAGATGCACGCTTGCGAATGATGTACAGTTTACGTTCCAGCGCATCGGTCACCAGCACATCCGGACCACGGGCAACGAAAATCTGACGAATAACCGGTTCTTTCGCTTTTACTGCCGGAGACATTGGCATATCACGGTTCACCGGCACATCACGCCAGCCCAGAACGATCTGACCTTCGCCGCGTACCGCACGTTCGATCTCTTCCTGGCACGCCAGACGAGATGCCGCTTCCTGCGGCAGGAACACCATACCAACACCATATTCGCCAGTAACCGGCAGGGTAATACCTTGCTTGGCCAGCTCTTCGCGATACAGTCGATCAGGAATTTGGATCAGAATACCAGCGCCATCACCTTGCAGCGGATCTGCACCTACTGCGCCACGGTGATCGAGGTTCTTCAGGATCAACAAACCCTGTTCGACAATGCTATGACTTTTTTGACCCTTCATGTGGGCCACAAATCCGACACCGCACGCATCATGTTCGTTTACGGGGTCATACATCCCTTGTCGTTGGGGCACCGCCGGTTCCATCACGTTATTAATCCTCTCTGTAGATACGCGTCCATCCGCAGTCGTTAAAAAAAGCTGGCTTAGGGGGCCAGCTTTATCGTTTTAACTCTGAGGGCTCGTAACC
>MTLD01001992.1_pt1 | contig 82165 bp, 71 predicted proteins | sample 1982471 | NCBI WGS metagenome assembly MTLD01 (sample SAMN05712604, study PRJNA340218) | biofilm metagenome | isolation source: sample SPM anode biofilm adapted to -50 mV | place: USA | collected 2012-02-03
TTCGAAATAAGTATTCGTTCTTCCGGCTTTTTTATTCCGTGATCTATACTGTTTCTTAAAAGGTGTATCAGCGGGTCTTTTAACTCTTCTAAAATACGCTTATCGACCTCAATTTCTGTTCCTTTTAAAACTAGTTCTATATCCTTCTTTTGTTCTCTAGCCAAGTCTCTAACCATCTTAGGAAATATTTCTACTAGAGAATTTACGGGCAACATTAAAATATCTTTCATTGCCTCCAAATGGTCATCTACCATTTTAGAGGTTATTCTTAAATCATTTTCAATTCGGGAAGTAATTGCAAAAATATTGTTTTCAATCTCGTTAAATCGACTTTCGTTCCACTCCTTCCACTCCTTATGCCAGGGCTCGGTATTTACAAAATATAATTTCTCCTGCTTAATTGATTCCTCTCTCCATTTTTCCAAGAAATCGCTTATATCTTGTAATTCGGCAACTCTTTGAGAGAAAGCTATTTTAAATTGGATTAACTCTTCTGCCTGCAAATAAAGTGGCTCAAGTTTTGACCTTGGAATTTTTACATTCTCTGTTTGATTAGGTAAGTTATCGCTCTCATTTACAGGCAACGGCTTAGGGGTTGGTTGTTCTTTCTCAATTTTAGAATAATTAGTTTGAGAATCATTTAACTGTTTCGATATTTTTTTCAATCCCAAAACTATATCATTTTGAATTGTTCGAAAAGATTGCGCAGAATTTTGATTTGAACCAGAAACTAATTGCTTGATTATATCTATAGCTTTATGCGATAAATCATACCCATTTTGATCAATATAACCCTCCTTTCGTTTTAGTGACGAAAAAACATCTTCCAAAGCCTGGCAAATTGTCTCAACATCTCTTAGATTAACCGATCTTGCGGCTCCCTTCAAACTATGTGCATCACGGAAAATTGTCTCCACAATTTCTATGTTCCTCGATAAATCTGTAGATTTCTCAAGGTCAATAAGTCCTTTAGAGATATCGTTCAGATGCTCTTCGGCTTCAATTTTAAAGGTAGCTAATAATCGTTTTAGAAATTCTTCTTCTTTTATGTCCATCTTTAATAGACTTTATAATTTATATTGCTCAACTATTTGTTTCAATTTAACTCCTAGTTCGTTTAACCCTTTTGCAGTATTTTCGGATTGTTTCATACTTGCAGCTATTTCAATACCGGCTTGATTAATATTCTCCATTGCAAGACTTATTTGGTTCATTCCAATTACTTGCTGCTGACTTGATGCAACTATTTGGGTTGTTGCTTGTAACGATTCATCGCTATTTTCAGATATTAATCTGATAGCTTCGCCGGCCTTAATTGACTGTTTAACACCAACTTCTACGGCTTTATTACCTTGTTCAGTAGCCATAACCGCAGCACTTGTTGCCTTTTGTATATCACCAAGAATTGAACGAACTTGAGCAGTTGCCTTTTTTGATTGTTCGGCTAAACTTTTAATCTCCTGAGCTACTACAGTAAAACCTTTACCTTGCTCACCTGCTTTAGCTGCCTCAATTGCAGCATTAACAGCCAATAAATTTGATTGATCGGCTATATCATTAACAGAAGCAATAATTCCTCCTATCAATTGACTTTGGTCACTCAATGTAACTATAGTATTGGCAATTGACTCCATTTGTCGGCGAATATTATTCATGACATTGATTGTTTCATCAATTGCCTCCTGTCCGGTAACAGTGACCTGCATAGCGTGTTGTGCATTATCTGCAACATTATTGGCCTTCTCCGAAGATAGTTGTGCTGCTTGACGTACCTCCTCAACAGTAGCTGATGTTTCACTTATTGATGAGGCCGTTTCTGCGGCACCTGTTGCAATTTGAGAAGTTGACGCTAATATCTCGCTAGAAGAGCTTGCAAGAGTTATAACACCCTCTTTCATCTCTTTTACTTGTAACCTTAAAGAAGATACCATGAATTCAAAAGATTCAATCAAGTCGCCTATTTCGTCTCCTCTTCTTTCTTCTTTAAGATCCACTGTTAAGTCTAATGAAGAAATGCGTTTTGCTGCCTCAATACCAATTCTCAATGGTTTTATAATACTTAGATGCAACAAAATAACAACCAGTAATGAGAGCGAACAAACAATTATACTTATCAGAATCATGTAAGTTAAAGTCCTGGTATATGAGTTTTGCCCCTCTTCATTGTTAATTTTTGACAACTCCTCTTCGTGATGAATTAATTCATCAGTATCAGCAATCCATTGGTTAACTCTTGAACTCGCTTTGGTAAGCATCAAATTTGTTGCTTCTAGATTTTTGTCGTTATTTATTAAATTCTGTACTTGATCATTCAAATCTCTAGACTCATCCCTCGATACTTTAATTTTAGCCAATAATTCAATTGATATTAAATCTTCTTTATCTAATAATTGTTCTAATTTGAGTAAATTCGAATCGTAATTCTCTCTTAGTTTCAAAATATTATTTCCAAAATCATCTGCCTTCTCTTTTTGTAGAATCATATTTCGAAGATTTAATGATACTTCTCTAGAGTCATTAATTAATGAATATTCCAAATGAGTACGCTCATTATTAATTTTTACAACTCTCTCCAAGTTTGTGTGCATCTTATTCATTGAGCTTATACTCAATACGAAAAAGAGAATGAGGAAGATCAGGATGACGCATATACCAAGAGTTAAGCGCCATTTAATTTTCATATCTTTAAACATGGTTAAAATAAATTTAATCGTTAATATTATTTATAATTTTCTTAATTCAATTGACCTCTTCATATACAACACACTTTTTGTCGGATAACAATTTATCTGCATCTAAAACAACTACACAATCTTTTGTTATTCCTTTAAGATACTTCTCTTTATAACCCTCCAGAGTGGGTATTGTAGATTGCATCTCATCTTCATTTATGCTTCTAACACCAATTATTTCATCAGCAAGAATTCCAAATTTCATACTATTATTTCGTATGATAATTAGCTTATTGAGTTCACTTAAATCGTTACCGGGCAAATCTAAAAATTTCTTTAGATTAAGTATCGATAATATTTTCCCTCTAACATTTACAATACCGAGTATAAAGGCAGGTATTCCGGGTAGCGAGGTAAAATCTTTTAAGGGCAGAGCCTCTTTCACATATTTTGATTCAATGGCATATAATTCGGAAGATAAGCGAAACTGAATAACATCAATATACTTTTTATCCGAAGTATCACTCTCGGTTTCCAATGCTAAGATTTTTGCCCTTGTTTTAAGTATTGTCAATTCGTTTATATTGGAAAACTCTTCTGTCTTCATTATTTTACCCTTAAATTAATTGTATTATTTATAATTTCTTTAAGTCTGCCGGCTGTAATTCCGTCAGATTCGGCAATTTCATCATTGTCGTTATATTTTTTCAAAATTGTTAGTGCATTTTCAAAATGCTTTTTCGCTTTTTGGAAATCTGTCTGTTTTAAATATATATTTCCTAACGTGTAATCGGCCAAAACAAAATCCGGATTAAGATAATTAACTTTTTTTAAGGCACTTATCGCTTTTTCAGTTTCATTATTCTCAATTAGAATTGTTGCACAGAGATAATGTAACCCTAAATTAAGTTTATCCTTTGTAATTGCTTCTTCACATTTAATTATTGCTTCTTTAATATCTCCCTTATTTGCAAGCGCCTTAATTAAAAGAGTTGACTCATCAGAACTTGAAGCTACTTTACTGAGTTTATTAATTACTTCTGAATAAAGCCCATTTGAGTATAAATATACACATTCCTCAAAAAATGTTCTTCCAGGTATTTCACTTATACTTACTTCAATTTTCTGTTTTTTAATAAGAGGTTGAATATGTTTTATTTCAACTTCCTTTTTGGCAGATTTTTTAAATTTTGTTATTCTATCGAAAGCAGGCGAAACCAGATTATGAGTAAAATTCTTTTCGGTTTTTGACTTAGTGACATCTTTTTTATAGAATACTGCTCCGGGAAAATTTACAGACACAAATCTGGAAAAAATCTGTTGAGAAAGTTCACATGCGCTTACAACTAACCATCCTTTATCTGCAAGCAAATCATAGAAATTATCTACAATCTTGTTAGTTCTCTCTTTGTCGAAATACATTAGAACATTTCTGCAAAATATTAAATCAAATGAATCTAAGTTTTTTAAGCTTGAAGAGTAGTTTGCTTCGGCTAAATTCAAATGAGAGAATTCAATCATCGATTTAATATCTGGTATTACTTCGAATTTATTCTCTTCTCTTTTAATAAAATATTGATTTTGTAACCAATCGGGAACGTTTCTGAATGACCACTTACCATAAATTCCGTTAATTGCTTTTCTTAAAATTCCGGGATTTATGTCTGTAGCACGAATTGTAATATTCCAATCTTTGATGTCGGGCAACAATCTCTTTAATGCTATAGCTATTGAATATGGTTCCTCACCCGAAGAACAACCTGCGCTCCATATTTTTATTTTTTTATTTTCATTTATTCTTGAGTTTATTAATTCTGGCAAAATGAATTTTTCCAATGCATCGAAAGACTGAGGTTCTCTCCAAAAATATGTCTCTCCAATTGTTAGATGTCCTGCCAAGATTTCTATTTGATCTATAGTTAATGAGGCAGATTCTAAATACGAAGCAAATTCTTCGAAATTATCATAGCCGAATTCCTTTATGGCAGGATAAAGTTTATTAGCCAAATCGCTCCAAACATCTTCGGGAAAATGTAATGCAGTCCTTTCGGAAATAATCCTACTTAATTTAGAAAGAGTAATATTTGAAATGTGATGCTTCATCAAACAATTTCTTCTATTGCTTTGTTTAGCAAGGCGAATTCGTTTAGTGAAAGAAATTTATCAAGATCAGTAATTAAAATTAGGTCTCCTTCAATTTTTGTAACACCACTTAGGTGTTCTGTATAGGGAAATGCCTTCTCGGCTGGAACTGTTTGTTCCGGAATTTTATCAAATAAACCCTGTACAAAATCCGCAACAATTGCAATTAATCGTTCAGGAGTGCGTGCAATAATAAATATGAACTCGGGAATAATTTGAACAGATTCAATTTTAAAGCGTTTTCTTAAATCAACAACAGGAATAATTTCACCATGATAGTTAATTACTCCCATTACAACCTCCGGCCCATTTGGTAATGGTGTAATTTCTACAGCATTAACAATATGTTCTACAGCAAACAAATCTAAAGCATAACTAAATTTGCCAAGAGTAAATGCTAAAATTTTATTACACGATTTATCCATAATAATTCATTTTGTAAAAACTCCTTTTATTAAAAAAGTTATTTTAACAAATGTAATTAAATGCTTTTATTTTCGGATAATATACGGAATGAATTCTATTGAATCTTTGTCAAGACCGGATGACGCTCTTTGAAGTGGGTAATATAGCTGAATCCTGCAGATTTAATAATTTCTCCGTAATTCTTAAAATTCTCGGCGACTCTGTAATCATCATGTGCGTCGGAGCATAAAGAGATAAACTCTCCTCCCGATTTTTTGTACCGTTTTAGTACCTCTTCATCGAGTTTAGGAGCCTCTCCATATTTAGCTCTGTATGTGTTTGTATTTACTTCCAGTGCCTTCCCTTTATCTTTTAACACTTTAAAAATCGCCTCAAACTCATCTGCAAAATCGGAATATTTCATAACTTTTTGTTTGTATGGCGAATATCTCACAATATAATCGAAATGCCCTACAGTATCGAAGTTATCGTATTCCGAAATGCATTCCAATATGTTGAGCAGATAGTTTCTGTATGCATCATGCCAGTCGTACCTTTTGTAATAATCCCCAAAATATGGATCGAGCCCGTTTACAAAGTGGACCGATGCTATTATAGTGTCAAATTTGTATCTGCTCACAAAAGATTCAATCTTTTCAAGTGAACCCTTTTGAATTCCAACTTCAATTCCTTTTAGTACCTCGAAATCGGGATATTTTCCACGAATTTGGTCAATAGCAAATTGTTGAGCTTCCGGTTGAAAATCAAACGCAATAATTGACGGAGGTGGGTCAACGTCATAGTGGTCGGTAAATATAATTCCTCCAAGTCCTTTGCGGATTGCCGAATTTATTGCACTCTCCATTGTCATTCTGCTGTCGGGAGAGTATTGTGAGTGGGTATGGCTGTCGAATAATTTCAATTTAGTAGTTATTTAGCAAAGGTGATATAATAGTTAAGAAAGAAATTCCATAATGTAACAACAGCGGTTGCAATTAGTTTAGCTAAATAGAACCTGTATTTCTTATTTTTAGGGAAAAATGGCAGATTTATCTTTTCTGAAAAAAGATGAAGAATTGCTGTATTAATTGCAAGTCCGGCAATTGCAATCAGTAAAAAGGTAGAGTACTCTCTCTCAATTTGCGGATTTGCACTGTGAAAAGTCCACCAACGATTGAGAAAGTAATTTGTCGTAGCTGCCGATAAAAATCCAATTGTATTAGAAACATATCGATTAAACTTTACCTTCTCCTTAAACAGCCAAGTAAGTCCAAAATCGACAAAGACTCCCGACCCTCCAACAAATCCGAACTTTATAAATTGCTCAATCATTCTGCAAATTTACCAATTTTCCAATTCTCACCCGACTTCACTACTATAAGAGAGTTTATAATATCCTTAGATCCCTTTTGAATAATTCTATAAGTTACCTTTACACTATCATCTTTGTGTTTTTTTTCTATAGATATTATTTCTGCCGAAAATAACTCCAATTTTCTTAAAAGTATCTCTCTTGATACAGAATCAAGATTGTTCATAGGTGCTTTAAGTGAATCAAATTTCGCCCCAGTTAGTTCCGGAGTGCAATAGATTGCCGCACTGTCAAAATTAGCCTTGAGAAAACAATTTAAAAAAGCTTGTGTCGTTTGTTTAATGGCAGATTCTCTTTTATTACACGATACTGTGACCAAAACAATTAACAATACAGCAATAGATCTTACAATTTTTACCATCTGATTATCCTCTTTAATTATCAATTTTTCAATTTAATTTAACCACCGTAATTCCCGAACCTCCCATCTCGAGATGCTCATCCCGGAATGATTCCACTCCACCAACCGTTTTAAGATATTTGCGAATCTCCTCTTTTAGCACACCACTCCCTTTCCCATGCAAAATCTTAACTTCGCTCATCCCAACCATAAGAGCATCGTCAATAAAACGACTTACCGAATCCATAGCTTCGTCCAATCTCTCCCCACGAATATCAATTGACGGCTTAAAATTGAGTCGTCTCTCCGATACTCCAAATGAGTCGTAACTCGGTTTTATCTGTTTTTTAACCGAAGCAGCAAATTGATTGCCCGAAACTCTCTCCACTTTATCTTTTGCAATAATACTTATAATGTTTCCAATAGCAACACTAACGTCTTTTTTATCTACTTTGGTGACTTCTCCTAAAAGATCACTTCCTTTAATCTTAACTTTATCACCAGCTCTAAATGGAGCATTTTGGTCAATTACCGGTTCTTGCTTTTTTGCAGATGGTTTTTGTCCCCTCTCTACAGCTCTTTTTTCTCTGTTCTCCTGACGCTTTTTAAGCTGCTCCATCTTTTGAGCAATTTTATCTTCAAACTCCCCGTTTAATCTTTCACTAATCTCTTTATTAAAGTTGTCCAGTTCGCTCCTTACCTTTTTAGTCTTCTCTTTATCTGCCTGATTCTCTTTAATTTCCCTTATTGTAGCCTCTATTTTTTTATTGGCCTCGTCAATAAGCTGCTTCGCCTCCTCTTTTGCCTGAGAAATTATGCTTTTCCTTAATGCCTGTATTTCGGTGAGCTCTTTTTGATATTTATCTGTAATGTTCTCAAGTACCTTATCGGTAGTCTTTATTCTGGCTAGCCTCTCTTCCCACTGACGACGATTTTTTGCAATTTTTTTCAGATGCTTTTCCAAATCGACAAAATCGGAGCCTGCTCGCTCTTCTGCCTTTTTAACAACTTCTTCGGGCAGACCAATTTTCCTTGCCAGTTCAAAAGCAAAAGAACTTCCTGGCGTACCAATTTCGAGTTTGAACAATGGCTTAATGTTTTGTACATCGAACTGCATGCCTCCGTTTATAACACCCTTGCTGCTGCTAGCAAAAAACTTTAGATTACTGTAGTGAGTAGTAATTACTCCAAAAGCCCCCATCTCCTCAATTTCGGAAAGAATTGCCTCAGCAATGGCACCTCCGGCAGTAGGCTCAGTTCCGGCACCAAATTCGTCAATCAGAATAAGACTATTACTATTGGCACCCGATAAAATATTCCTCATATTGAACAGATGAGAACTATAGGTACTTAAGTCGTTTTCAATAGACTGTTCGTCACCGATATCAATAAAAATTGAACCAAACACAGGAAGTTCCGAAGTTTCAGAAGCGGGAATAAGCATTCCACACTGAAACATATATTGTAGCAATCCGGCAGTTTTAAGACATACCGACTTTCCTCCGGCATTTGGCCCGGAGATTAGTAAAATTCTTTTATCCTTATTCAAAGCAAGAGATAATGGTACTATTGCTTTCCCCTCTTTTTTAAGTGCAGATTCTAACAGTGGATGTCTTGCCCTTACCAAATTAAGCTCCCTTCCCTTTGATATTATTGGTTTGCCGGCAGTCATCCCAACGGCAACCGAAGCTTTAGCCCTAATAAAATCCATTTCACACAGATACTCCGAAGATAATAGAAGTTCTGGTAAATAAGGACGTAAAAATTCAGAGAACTCTTGCAATATTCTGATAATCTCTCTCTGTTCGGCAAAATGAAGCTCCTTAACATCGTTATCAAGCTCAACTATCTCCATAGGTTCTATGTAGACTGTTTTTCCGGAAGTAGATTCGTCGTAAACAAATCCGGGAACCTTCCTTTTATTTGATGCATTCACAGGTATTAACATCTTACCTTCCCTTATTACAACCGAAGAGTCCTCATCGGCAAGCCCCTCAGCTTGAATTTTCTTAAGAATGGAATTTATTCTTCTTGAGATTTGCCCCTCTTTATCTTTAAGTTCCCTCCTAATTGTGAGAAGTGTTGGACTCGCGTTATCCCTGACTTCTCCGTATTTGTCTATAATTGTGTCAATCCTTCTGGAAACTTCGGGGAACAAAATTACCGGTTCGGTCATCTTTTTAAGATTAGGATAGGCCGATCCTCTCTTTTCATCAAAAAAGTTTATAAGTAACTTAATTGTGTCAAGAGACTGTTTAAGCTTTATAATTGACGCCAAATCCAGCCAAGATGAGATAATTTCAAGTTGTTTAAGAAATATTTGAGTATCGATGTATCCGGAATCAGGAAATGAAGGCTCAAGCATAAGAATTACTCTCATTTCGTCGGTCAAATCAAGGTCTTGAACAATAGATTCGGTATCTGTCATAAAACCGAACTCTTTTGCCTTCCTTTTTGCATACTCAGTCGAGCAGCGATTCTCGACCATCTGCCTTATTTTGTCAAATCCTGTTTTTTGTTCAAGCTTTTGAATAGTATTGGAAACCATTTGGATTATCCTTTATTTGTAAGAATTTTCAATAGCAAGCCTAAGCTCTGCTATACTATTTATAGGTTTAATCTCTCCGTTTTGAATAAATGAAATATTTCCGGTCTCTTCAGAAACAACCACAACTACAGAATCAGTCTGCTCGGTAATCCCTGCGGCAGCTCTGTGCCTCATCCCATAACCAGCCGGAATATTGGGGTTCTCCGAAATAGGTAAAGTACATCTGGCAGCAACAACTTTATCATCTGAAATAATCATTGCTCCATCATGTAATGGGGCGTTTTTAAAAAAGATATTTTCTATGAGACGTCTGTTAATTATTGCATCTATTCTGTCTCCTGTATCAACAATAAATTCGAGAGAAGACCTTCTGGCCAGAACGATTAATGCCCCCGTTTTTGTCTCAGACATTTTCCTACAAGCATGAGTCAGCTCACCTAATGATTCCAACGAAAGACCTTTTTCCCGTTTATTAAACATCGCACCCAAAATACGGAAATTCCTACTTGAGTCCATATATCGAGTCCCCAATCTTAATAAAAACCTTCTTATTTCCTGTTGAAAAAGAATTATAAGTGCTAAAACTCCAACTCCAATAACCTGTCCAAGTATTGCACTCAGAAGATCCATATGGAGAGCTTTAACGATTAACCAAATAAAATAGAAAACAATTATTCCCGTGAAAATATTAAGAGCCGCAGTTCCTCGTATGAGCTTATATGCTTGATAAATTAACACTCCAACAAGGACAATGTCAATAACATCTATGAGATTAATTTTTATGAAATCTAACATAATATGCAAACTTAATAATTATTCGACAAAACCTAAGGTAGCAACACTTACTTTACAACCCTCGATTGCTTCCAAATGTTTGCCACAAGCTTCAATTGTGGCACCTGTAGTAAGAACATCATCAATTAAAAGAACATGTTTCCCTTCAAATATCTCCCCTCCCTTTATGCCAAAAGCTTCAAATACATTTTTCCAACGCTCTTCCGGTCCTCTTTTCGTTTGGGTTTGAGTATATCTTTTTCTTATTAAAACCCCCTCTTTTAAAGGAACATTAAGTTCATCTGCTATTGAAGAGGCAATGACAGTAGCTTGATTAAACCCTCTTTTCCACTTTTTCATCCAGTGTAAGGGAACAGGAACGACAAAGTCTACATCAGAAAATCGTCCACTCATCTCAATTTTTTCACCAAAAATATGTGAAAAGTAGACCCCCATCTTCCTCTCTCCATTATATTTGAACCTGTGAATAATCTCTTTGTACGAGCTTCCTTCCCGGTAATAAAACAGAGCAACCGCTTTTATATCTTTTAATCTGCCCCAAAAGAGCATTTCAGCAGGATTACCTTGCCAGTTCCAAAAATAGGTAAGAGGCATATTAATCTCGCATTCAAGGCAGATATATTTCTCTTTCCGAAGCAACAATCTTTCACATACGGGACATACCCGCGGGAATAACAAATCCAACAACACCATCTCTCAACACCTTTTTGTTATAGTTCTATTTTAATTTACAAGCTTTGCTTTTTCGGCATTCTGGAGCATTTTATCATTTCTGATTATACTTGCAACCCTACCTTTTTGATAATAATATCTGGCGCAAATTTCTTCTTCGAGTAGCGATTTAATCTCTTTACTGTTTTTCATTAAAACCTCAGCCTTGCTTAGTTTTACCTTCTTTTCGAGAGCCTCGATTGTTTCCTTCATGTTGTCATACAATCCCTCTCTTTTAGATAAAGCAACCACTTGATCAAATTCAACTTCGGTAGCTGTTCTTTGATCGAAAGATTTATCGGAAGCAAATTTTACAAAATCGGCATACTCTTGATCGGTCAAGGAAAAATTGGTAGGGTCACTTATCTTATCATGATTTTTATAATAATTTACCGAATATGTGTGTAAAATGTCATTATAAACAAGAGATACGGCGGCTCGACTATATTGTTCGGGTACTAATGGTATATCCGGAGTGATTCCTCCTCCATCGTAAACAATTCTCCCTTTGTTGACAGTTTTGAAGGCTTTTATTAATGAATCGGGAATCTGCCCTACACTGCCGTCCGGGTTTCTGTGACTGTAATCAATGGCCTGTACGCATCTGCCGCTTGGAATGTAATATTTAGCTGTTGTGAGTTTTATTTTGTCATTGAATCCAACATCTCTGATAGACTGTACAAGCCCTTTTCCAAAAGTACGTGTTCCAATGATTGTAGCCCTGTCAAGATCTTGCAAGGCTCCGGTTACTATCTCCGAAGATGAGGCAGATGCCGAATTTACCAAAACAACAAGAGGCAATTGAGTATCAACCGGCTCCTCTTTGGTATAATATTTCATGTCCATTTGAGGAATTTTTCCTTTTGAGTACACAACAAGTGTAGATTTCGGTACAAAAAGAGAAACAACCTCAACTGCTTCGTCAAGAATACCTCCCCCATTTCCTCTAAGGTCAATAATTAGTCTTTTTAATTTTCCAGATGCCTTTAAGTCTAGCAAAGCTTTCCTAACATCCTTTGCTCCGCCGAGAGTAAAACCGGTTATCCTTATATAACCTGTAGAATCGGAAATCATACCACTGTACTCAACGTCCGAAAAATGAATTCTTTGACGAGTAATTGTAAGTTCAACACCTTGAGGACCTTTAAGCTTGTTTACAACAAATTTAACATCAGTTCCTGGTTTTCCCTTCATTTTAGCACTAACCTCCTCAACCTTGAGGTTTTCGGTAGGTATGTTGTCTACTTTTACAATTGTATCTCCGGCAACAAGACCGTTTAGTGCCGCAGGTGAGTTCTCATATTGTTCAGAAATAATTATTGATTTTTCGGTTTTCTTAATTAATGCACCAATTCCACCATAGGAACCTGTTGTAAGTAGTTCAAGGTTTTCATCATCCTCTTCCGGAATATAAACAGTATATGGATCAAGCGACTCAAGCATTGCATCAATACCAATTTTTACGAGTTTATCAACCTGAATGGAATCAACATATAACATTGATAGTTCTCTGAGTATAGACAATTGAATCTCAAGGCTTTTAGCCGCTTTAAAATCATTTGATTGGGCTTGGGCAGATAATGTGATAAGCAAAAATGCCAGCCCGGTAATAAAACTTAATAACTTCTTCATTTCGATACCTTTTCTTATGTATCTGCAAAAGTAAGGATTTACTATCTTTGGTGCAATAAAGTTTATATAAATGGAGATTATTTTTGCAACAGCTAACAAACACAAATTAATGGAAGCTCAGGCAATTGTGGGTTCTGAATTTAAGCTTGTTACGCCGGCAGAGCTAGGTATCACGGAAGATATTGAAGAGACAGGAACTACTCTTAAAGAGAACGCACTCATTAAGGCACAATATTTATGGGATAAATTTCACAGGCCATGTTTTGCAGATGATACCGGTTTGGAGATTGAAGCTCTTAATGGTCGTCCTGGTGTTTTTTCGGCAAGATATGCCGGAGAGGGGTGTAATTTTAAAGATAATATGGATAAAGTCTTAACAGAAATGGCTGATTCGGAAAATCGAAATGCCCGGTTCAGAACTGTTATATCTCTGATTATTGATGGGATTCCGCATTTTTTTGAAGGAGAGGTTAAAGGAACAATTTTAAGAGAGCAAAAAGGTACGGGTGGATTCGGTTACGATCCAATATTCTTGCCGGAGGGAGAAAGAAGAACTATGTCAGAATTGAGCGAAATTGAAAAAAATAATATTTCTCACAGAGGAGTTGCAATAAGAAAACTATCTGACTTTTTAAAGGCAAAATAAAGTTGAAACTTCAGATTATTGTTTTAAATACTGTCAAGTTCCGAGATTCGGGACTTATCCTCAATGGATACTCAAATCTATTTGGTCGTCAAGGATTTATAGTTTATGGTGGTGTTCGAACAAAGAAAAACAATACTCTTTCTCAATTACATCCTCTAAGTATTATTGATGCAGAACTAAGCAGTACAAAAAAAAGTAATCTCCCTGTAATAAAGGAGTTTTCGGCATCATACAACCTCATTAACATAAGAACCGGAATTATTAAAAATTCCATTTCTGTTTTCATAGGAGAATTGATTTATAAAACTCTCCGTGAAATTGAGCCTGACAGAGAGTTATTTTCATTTTTAGTAAACAACATAATAAGGTTGGAACAGGAAAAAAACAATGTTCCCGATTTTCACCCTCGTTTTATAGTCAATTATTGCAAACATCTTGGTTACTTGCCTGAAAAAAATTTCACACCAAGTAATAATCTTTTTGAAATTCAGAGTGGTGGATTTTCATCTCCCGATAAAATAAGTGGAATATTTTTTAGTCTCGGTAGCTCTACAATACTTCTTAAAATATTAGAGACCGAAGAGCAAATATCTAATCCTCTTTTACTTAGCGGTGAATCCAGATTTACTTTCATTTCTGACATGATTAGATATATAGAATATCATCAAGGAGTTGATATAAAAATAAAGTCACTTAAAGTCCTGCACGAAGTATTTGAATAATCTCTATATTTGCCGCCATGTCAATAATAACCAATATATATTCGCTATTCACACATTCTCTTCTTAATGAGATAGATGCGGCTAGAAAATCTCCGTGGGACAAACAGATTAATGTATTTAAATCTCTTATTGAATCTGGAAAAGAGACAATCTTTGGAAAAGAACATAAGTTTGATAAAATTTCAAGCATTTCCGATTTTCAAAAGCAAGTTCCTCTAAGAGACTATGATAAATTTGAACCCTACATTGAAAGAGTGAGAAGGGGCGAAAATTATGTATTGTGGAATCAAAAAGTCAAATGGTTCGCAAAATCAAGCGGAACAAGTTCCTCTAAAAGTAAATTCATTCCAATTACTGCAGATTCTCTATACAATTGTCATTTTATGGGTATGCGCGAAATGCTTGCTACATATTTAAATCAAAATCCTAATTCAAAGCTGTTTAACGGGCATTCACTTACATTAGGAGGTAGCGTTACTCTTGATGAAACTGGTAACGGTCATAGTTTTTATGGCGATCTTTCGGCTATTATGCTTAAAAATACAAGTTTATTGGTTGAACTTAAAAGAATTCCATCTAAAAATATTGCTTTAATTTCCGATTTCGAAAGTAAAGTTTCTGAAATCTGTAAAATGGCAAGAACGTACAATGTCACCAATTTTTCTGGTGTTCCATCATGGAACCTAGTTTTAATGAACAAGATAATGGAGTCTTATAAAATTGACAATCTGCTCGAAATATGGCCAAATCTTGAATTATTTATGCATGGTGGAATTAATTTTGAACCATATAAAGAGCAATACAAAAAAATTATCCCTAAAGATTCAATGAATTACAGGGAAAACTATAATGCTTCTGAGGGTTATTTTGCGTTTCAGGATGATACTTCCGACGAATCGATGTTGCTTTCAATGTTTAATGGAATATTTTATGAATTTATTCCAATGGAAAAATTAGAATCTGCCCTCTCTGGTGAATTTCTGGAGTTCGATACAATTGAAAATGTTAAAAAAGATTTGAATTATGCACTGGTCATAACAACCAATAGTGGTTTATGGAGATATCTGATTGGCGACACCGTCAAGTTCAAGTCGCTATATCCTCATAAAATTCAGGTTACGGGAAGAACTCAACTATTCATTAATGCATTCGGAGAAGAGCTCATGATTGGAAATGCCGAAAAAGCACTCGCAAAAACTTGCAGTATTTATAATGTTTCAATATCCAATTACACCGTTGCTCCTCTTTTTATGAAAAATAAAAGTAAAGGAGTACATCAATGGCTTATCGAGTTTGAAAAATCGCCCGAGAATACAGAAAGTTTTGCAGATACTCTTGATAAGTCACTATGTGAATTAAATTCCGATTACGATGCAAAAAGGGCAAAGAGTGTTACTATGGAACGCCTTCGTCTTGTAACTCTTAAAGAGGGATGTTTTTATGAATGGATGAAAAACAGAAATAAACTTGGAGGACAAAACAAAGTCCCCCGTTTAAGTAATAATCGCACTTTTGCCGAAGAGTTAATTGAAATCAATGACAAACTTTGAAAAAAATATATTTGACATTAAAAACTCGTCCGATTTTGACAATCTTTGCTTTGAAGTATTTCGTTTCCAAGCTAAAAATTGCGAAGTATACGAAGAATATTTAAACCTGTTAGACGTTAATATTAAAGACGTTGTAAGTATTGAGCAGATCCCTTTTCTTCCCGTTCAACTTTTTAAATCGAAGGAAATTATCACAAAAGGGAAAATTCCTCAAATTATTTTTTCAAGTAGTGCAACAACCGGGATGATATCTTCAAAACATTTTGTTGCAAACATTGAACTATACGAAAAAAGTTTTACAGAATCTTTCAAATTATTTTACGGCGAACCTTCCGACTACGCAATTCTCTCATTATTACCATCATATCTTGAAAGAGAGGGCTCTTCTTTGGTCTATATGGCCGAAAAATTAATGTCAATATCAGGAAACCCATACAACGGATTTTATCTATATAATTATTCTGAATTATTTGAAAAACTTAATTTTTTAAATAATTCCGGTACTAAAACCATTTTACTAGGAGTTAGCTTTGCTCTTCTTGACTTTGTAAAAGATTACACATTGGAATTTCCCAAACTTACAATTATTGAGACAGGAGGAATGAAAGGAAGAGGGAGAGAGCTTTCAAGAGAAGAGATTCATTCTTCTTTACGCAAAGGATTCGGAGTTAAAAATATTCATTCAGAATACGGTATGGCAGAGTTATTATCCCAGTCATACTCGTATGGAGAGGGAATATTTAAGTCCCCTCCTTGGAAACGAATTTTAATAAGAAACCTTCAAAATCCATTTTCGTATGAACAAAATCACGAAAAGGGAGGAATAAATATAATTGATTTGGCAAATCTATATTCTTGTTCTTTTATTGAGACAGAAGATATGGGTATAAAAGAGACCGAGGACACTTTTAGAATCCTCGGCCGCATATCAAACTCCGAATTAAGAGGCTGTAACCTCTTATTAGGTTAGTCCAGTTTCTTGGCAAACGATTCAAGTTTGCTCATCACACTCTTGGATTTATCCTCCAGACCGTCTCTTTTATATATTTCAGATACATAATATATAAACGAAAGACTATTCTCAACATCGTCCTTAGAGATAAATCCTGAACCATATCTCTTTGAGAACAAGTCAATTGCTTTGTAGTTTTCCTCAATAAAGGCATCACCCAATTTAATCCCTTTTTCTTTCTCACCTAAGCGCAGATACATATCTACCGCGTCAATGACAGAATATTCATTTAACGAACCCAGTAAAGTACAACTCAAAGGGAAATTAGCAGGAATCATAACTTTCTGCATTTTATCAAGGATTTCAATCGCCTCTTTGTTTTTTCCTTCACCCATAAGACCTTTAGCCGTTAATGTAAATATATTTCTAACCGGCATAACAGCACTAAAAGTTATAAAGTGTTGATAATCGACATTTGTTTTAGGATTATCAATATTACCCCATTTATATACATTCATTAACAGATTGTACAACTTATCAGAAGCTATTCTTCCGGGATTCCCCAATGTGGTTTTACTCTTAAAAGGAACAAACTTATATGCAAATCCGTCAAATTCCAGATAATCCTTTATACCAATCTCGAGATCTCCTCCCATTTGGCCAAAGTAAATAGGACGCTCCCATTTGTAATTAGCCAATAAATCAAGAATTATCATTTCAGTTTTTGTAAGAACACGTTTCCCGGCAGGCAGATTAAGTTGAATTGAGTCTTGAATAAGAGAACTGTCGGCAGCCGGCATTATCCCGTTTTTAATAACTGCAGCTTTATCTACAGGAATAATAAGTTGTCTTGCAGCAAAGAAACTGTGAGCTTCGCCATCTTCATCTTTAAATTTTCCGGCAGGATTTGAAATAAAATCAACAACAGCCTTAAGCGATACTGGCTTTTTAATTTGATCCTCAATTTGCAGATAATCATTGGTTCCAAATATATATTCTTGCAGAGGAATAGTAAGGTTCAAAGGATCCGAATCATAAACCTTGAATTTCATTTGGTTTATATACCAGTCCATTCCAAGTAATGATGTATTGACAATTCTAACATCTGTTCTTACTCCCTCTACCTCTTGAATATACCAAAGAGGGAAAGTATCATTATCACCGTGAGTAACCAAAATTGAATTTTTCTCACAACTCATAAGATAATCGTAAGCCAAATCTCTTGCACCATAGCGGTTGCTCCTGTCATGGTCATCCCAGTTCTGCCCAATCATTTGTAAAGGGATTGCAATAGCGGCAATAGTAGTTATAACTGCACCGGTTTTTGCACTTAGCTTTTTACTCAAAAACTCCTGTACGGCTAAAGCTCCCAGTCCAATCCATATTGCAAAAGCATAGAACGAACCCGCGTAGGCATAATCCCTCTCCCTAGGTTGATACGGATATTGATTCAAGTAAAGTACTACCGCAAGACCTGTAAGCAAAAACAGAAGCATCACTACCCAAGTGTTCCTCTTATCCCGACCCAACTGATAGAACAATCCTATAAAACCAAACAAGAGCGGAATCATGTAGTAGTGATTTTTAGCTCTATTATGTATGAGATAATTTGGCCCGACACTTTGATCGCCCAATCTTGCCTTGTCAATAAATTTAATACCGGATTCCCAGTTCCCTCTTAAAGGATCACCAGGAATAGAACCCTGTAAATCGTTTTGTCTTCCGGCAAAATTCCACATAAAATACCTCAGATACATCCAATTAACCTGATAATCGAAGAAATAAGCTAAATTATCTCGGAAAAGAGGGAGCTTTTTGTCGCTGCCTTGTATTGTAGTTCCTCTGCCCTGAGTATATGTTTCATAAAACTTTATATGATCCGGACTTGAGCTCCACATCCTTGGAAACAACATTTTTTCATTTGAGTAGAATTTAGGCTTAAGAGGTCCCTTCTCTTTTTGATATTTATTGCCAATTCTATTTTAATAATAATCATTTGTCACTTCATATCTTGAAGCATAAGATTCTCCGTATATAAGCGGATTGCTCCCATATTGCTCCCTTCCCAAATAACGAACAAGAGTGAAAGGATTATCAGGTTGATACTCATTGGTAGGAGTATTTGCAGACGAACGTATTATTACAACAGCAAAAGATGAATACCCTATTACAATCATTGTAAATGCCAGTAAAACAGTATTCCACAACACTTTCCCTTTTTTATATGTTTTGAAAATAGCCCAAAACAATATTACAAGTAATGCAATCATAAAGAATGCTGCCCCGGAATTAAATGGAAGTCCTATTACATTCACAAAGAACAAATCGAACAATGCAGCAATTTTTGGCAGATATGGAATTATTCCGAACAAAATAAAACCAAGGATAAGAGCAGATATTACTAAAACATAAAAGATACCTTTTTTGGTAACATCATACTTTTTGTAGTAATAAACAAATACAAGAGCCGGTATTGCTAGCAGATTCAACAGATGGACACCTATTGAAAGCCCCATAAGAAAAGCAATAAGAATTATCCACCTGTTCGAGTTGGGTTCGTCGGCTTGCTCTTCCCATTTTAACATAGCCCAAAATACAACTGCCGTAAAAAGTGAAGACATTGCATAAACCTCTCCCTCAACCGCAGAAAACCAAAATGTGTCAGAAAAACTGTATGCAAGAGAACCTAAAATACCAGAAGCGATTATTGTAATTACGTTTGCGCTTGATAAGGCAGTCCCGTTTGTGTTTTTTTCAAAAATTCTTCTGGCAAGATGAGTGATTGTCCAAAAGAGGAAAGCAATAGTAAGTGCCGATAAAAGTCCGCTCATTGCATTTACCAGCAGAGCAGCACTGTTTTTGTCACCAAAAAGCGTAAAAAACCTTGCAATAAGTTGAAATACAGGGTTTCCCGGAGGGTGACCAATTTCCATTTTAAATGATGACGCAATGAACTCTCCGCAATCCCAAAAACTTGCAGTTGGTTCAATTGTCGACAAGTAAACAAATGCCGATATTACAAAAACAACCACTCCGAAGATGTTGTTTAGTAATTTGAATCTTTTTAATTCCATATTTTAATTTGTCAATGATTTAGCGAATATCTTACAAATATACTACTTTGGATTTTTATATTTAACTTTGTAACAAATTTAATACCATGACCAACAACGACCATAAAAGCAGACTTGGAGTGGTTTATTCGACAAATCCTGAGTTCAATTACCAGTCTGACTTTTCGGATGAGACCATTGAAACATTGCCGCCTAACAAGCAAAAACTAATTGTTGGAATTGATCGTAGAAACCGTGGAGGTAAGCAAGTTACGCTAGTTTCCGGATTTGTCGGAAAAGAGGAAGACTTAATTAGTCTTGGAAAAACATTGAAGACTAAATGTGGAACAGGAGGAACTGCAAAAGATGGAGAAATAATAATTCAGGGTGATTTCAGAGATAAAATTATCACAACATTACAATCGCTTGGATATCAAGCTAAAAGGGGTAATTAATGCCACACACCGATACTCTATTTGTTTCAGATAGTACTACGTGCAAATATATTGATTTTGAGCACTATCCTGCCAGGACAAATTTTATTTATCCAGTTTCCACAATATGGAGTTCTTCAACAGTTGTACCGTCTGTCAGGAAAACAGTAAAAAACGAATCTGATCTTGAAAAGAACATTATTTCGGGAATTGTATTTGTTTATTTTATTATTTTGATTTTTTTTATTCGGCAAATCGTCACAGTATTCTATCCCCTAATTAGTACCGTCTGGAATTACAAAAACAATAAAAAGATAGAAGAAAAGAGCGGTCTATCATACAAAAGAAGTATTGCTGCGTGGCTCTCCGCAATTTATATACCCGTTGTTATAGCAGCAACATCAGGATCCGAGCTAAAAAGTATTTACGGTATATTTATACCATATCTTATTGCTATAATTTTAGCCGGAATAATTGCTATTTGGATCATCCGAAAAACAATATTTCAATTTGTTGCTTGGCTAACAAAGGATAAAGTTACATTTAAAGAGGTTGAAAAGATTTCTTTTAACTATTTTATAATTGGTACATTTGTGAGCTTTCTACTACTGATAATCAAACTTATAAATGTCGATATTACTTCATCTGGAATGATAAATTCATTCTTTATTATTTTTAGCGTATCGTACATTCATTATATTTTCCGCACTTTTCAAGTAATTACCAGCCATCATTTTTCAATTGTTTTTTATATTTTGTATCTTTGCACCGTCGAAATATTACCGCTTTCGATTTTGACCAACATTATACTTGTGTTATAACTGTATGAAAATTAAGAACATTTTAATTTCCCAGCCCGAACCTACCAATGGATCTGCGTATACCGAACTGATTTCAAAATATAAGTTGAATATAAATTTCGTTCCATTTTTTAGAGTTGACCCAATTTCTGCAAAAGAATTCAGGACCCAAAAGATTAACATTTTAGATTATACCGCAGTAGTATTTACGGCTAAAACAGCAATTGATGCTTTTTTTAAATTATGTGAAGAGATGCGTATTGCTATTCCTGAGTCTATGAAATATTTTTGTAGCTCCGAAACAATTGCACATTATCTTCAAAAATATATCGTTTATAGAAAAAGAAAAATTTTCTTTGGAAATGGCACTTTAGAATCTATAGTAGAGAGTATTGGAGTTAAACACAAAGCAGAGAATTTTCTCATTACCACTGCCGATAATCTTAAAACCGATTTACATAAACATTTTACCAAGGCAAAGCTTAAACATAATATGGCCGTTTTCATTAAAACCATATTCAGCGATTTAAGCTCATTAAATCTTAGTAGTTATGATATGTTGGTATTTTACTCTCCGTCCGATTTAAAATCGCTTCAGGAAAATTTCCCTGATTTCGATCCAAAATCTGTTCAGTTTGCAACATTTGGTCCGGCAACTGCCAAGGCACTAAAGTCAGCAAAAATAACCCCTACATTAGTTGCCCCAACTCCTGAAGCACCGTCAATTTCCAGAGCTCTTGCCATATATCTGGAACAAAAATAATAATGAATACTCTTGATAAAATCGAACGATTATGTTCGAAAAGAGTTGTTGAATCGCTTTTTAAAAGTGGAGATTCTTTTTTCAGGCACCCTTACAAAATTATTTATGTTGCTAATAATCTGCAATACAACAGAATATTAATAACCGTTCCAAAAAGGATATTCAAGAAAGCTGTGACCAGAAATCTCATTAAAAGGCGTATAAGAGAAAGTTATAGATTGAATAAAAGTAGTATTAACTTAGACAATAAACTTGATATAATATTTATATATATAGCAAGTGAAATTCTCACATACCAAGTTATAAATGATAGACTTAAAGAATGTTTGGAGAGAATTGGCAAGGGGAGCTAAATTTCTTTTTTCTCTTCCCTTTATAATACTGATAAAGTTCTATCAGTATGGAATTTCACCTCTAAAACCACCAAGTTGCCGATTTACTCCTACATGTTCTACATATTCTTTACAAGCAGTTAAAAAATATGGGCCAATTAAAGGAGTTTGGCTGGCGTTTAAAAGAATTATCAGATGCCATCCGTGGGGAGGAAGCGGGTGTGATCCAGTACCTTAATTAAGTTTTCCGAAACGCTTTAAGACGATATCTATGTTTTTATCATCTTTGGCTAGAGCCTGAATCTCTTGTTCCGGCACATCGTTTATATTTAAAAAGACAAAACCGTCTAGTGAGTAGTTAAAGTCAGGGTCAACATTATAGGTAATAATTTTTGCCCCAATCTTAATGTATTTTTTCACTAGTGTTGGCATTCTGTAATGGTTATCGCTCAATCTTAAAAGAAATCTGTCGAACTTCTCAATCGATTCCATTCTGTTTAACATCAAATCGTCCACTGTTGTACGAAGGTAATCCGGAAAAAATGGATTATTGGGACGAATCATTCTCTCATACTCTTTGTCAGAGTGTTTTTTTGTGAGATAGTATGTCATCAGACTCCTGTAAAATTTTGGATACCAAGAGCTTATGCTTACAGGGCCAAGTAAGTATTGTACTTCTGGAAATTTTAAAACGGAATATAAAAGTCCTTTTATAAGAAGCATGAGAGGAAGAGCTTCTTTTTGATACTCCAATGATACAAAAGAACGTCCAAGTTCAATTGACTTACTAAGAGTATCGTACATCCCTTTTTCGTAGTTGTATAAAGTTTGAGTGTAAAACCCTTTTACTCCATAAGTACTCATAATTTCAGAGCCAATTCCCAAACGATAAGAACCAACTAATTTGAATTTATGGTTATCCCATAATATCAAATGTTTATAATAATTGTCAAATCCATCGGTATCGAGACTCTTATTTGTTCCTTCGCCCACAGCTCTGAATGCCTCTTCTCTTTTGCGGCCAAGTTCATGTAATAAATATGGAATATCCTTAGATTCGGCCAAATAACAGCTATAATTTCCTGTAGTAAACAAAAAGTTTTTTGAGTCAAGCGACTTTATCTCTTTCTGCATTAGTCGGCTGTTTTTAGGAAGGGCTATTCTTGTAAGCTCAGTTGGAAATTGATGAGCTGTTGGTGCTTCAATATTTGCTTCCAAGGCATAGCAACGATTCCTTATATATTTTCCAAGCTCTGTGGCATCCTTAAAATCGGCAGCTTCGTTTGGTTGAATTGCTTTACCGAAGCGGAATGCCATAGTTTTTCCCGACTTGTTAAGAATCTCTTTAGGAAGCCTTATTGTTCTGAGTAATGGGTGAATTTTACCTATCCAATGAAAGAAATTTGTGTTAGATCCGTGAAAATATACAGGGATTACCGGAACTTTAGAATTCTTTATTAGTTTTAGCGCCGATAAATTCCATTTTTTATCTCTTACCGGTCCACCATTATAAGATGTCGACACTTCACCCGCCGGGAAAATGACAAGTCCTCCTCCCTCTTTTAAGACATCAGCAGATGCTTTCATGCCAATATAACTGCTTCGCCAGCCTCTATTAGTTTCAAATGGATTAACAGGTAGAATAAATTCTTTAATATTTGGAATCTCTTCCATTAGAAAATTAGCCATAAATTTTACATCCGGCCTTATCGAACTGGCAACATGCAAAAGCAATAAACCATCTGCCAGACCGGTCGGATGATTAGCTACTAGAATAAACGGGCCCTCTAATGGAATATAATCGAGTGTTTTTTCGGGAAATTCATATTTGATATTCAGCGCCTTAAGAACGGCTCCTGTAAATTCTCTACCGGATAGATGTGCTATTCCGGCATATAATTTATTTATCTTATTCAACCCAAGCAGGTACATTAAAAATAATGCAACTACATCTCCGGGAAGGCCTTTTATCTTAAAAGCCTTTTTTAAATCGCTTTTTGTAATAAGCTTAGAACTCATAATCCAAAAGTAAATCTTTTTATTAATTTTACAAAATTAGTAATCCCTTTCCAATGGATAAATTAATACTTATACGCGAAAAAGTGAAGTTATTGCCAAAAGAACCTGGAATTTATCGGTTCTATGATTTGTCTGGCAATATTATATATATTGGCAAAGCTAAAAGTCTTAAAAATAGAGTTTCACAATATTTTCATTCAGAGGAATCACTTTCTGCAAAAACCAGAATTATGGTTTCCAAAATTAACGACTTCGATCATACAGTTGTGTCGAGTGAAACCGATGCTTTACTATTGGAAAATATTCTGATTAAACAATTTAAGCCGCGATATAACGTAATGCTTAAGGATGATAAAACTTATCCTTGGATTGTTATAAAAAAAGAGCCTTTCCCAAGAATATTTCTCACCAGACGATATATTAAAGATGGTTCAGAATATTTTGGTCCTTACAGCTCGCTAATGATGGCACACAATATTCTTGACCTAATATTTTCCATTTTTTTTATACGAGATTGCAAGTTGTCACTTACGGAAGATAAAATCTTAGCCGGAAAATTTAAATCATGCCTGAGTTATCACTTGGGAAAATGTAAGGCTCCCTGCATAGGACTGTACACGAGCCAAGAATATTTTGAGCAGATAGATAACATTCGCTCAATACTTAAGGGGGATACATCTTTGATTATAAAAGAGTTCACTTCTAAAATGATAGAAGCGTCTAAAGAGCAAAGATTCGAAGAGGCACATCTCCTTAAAGAGAAAATATCATTGCTGAATATCCATAGAAGCAAATCGATAATTACTAATACTCTTACAAACGACATTGATGTTTTTACTATGGTTTTTGAAGGAAATCTAGCTTTTGGAAATTTTCTAAGACTTATAAAAGGGAGTGTTGTTCAGTCACTGAACCTTGAATTCAGAATGCCCTTAGAAGAGGAGCAATCTTCAATTCTAACTCTGTTCATTGCCGAAATAATAACAAAATTTGGCGACCTCTCTTCCGAAGTATTAGTTTCATTCCTTCCCGATCAAACATTTCCAAACACTAAACTTCATGTCCCAAACAGAGGAGACAAATTAAACATACTCAAACTAAGTCTTAAAAACTCTTTGATTTTCAAACAGGAAAGCATTAAACAGGAGCAAATACTCCGGCCCGAGGAACATAAAAACAGAATTCTTATTGCAGTCCAAAAAGACTTAAATCTTAAATCATTACCTGTACATATTGAGTGTTTCGATAACTCAAATATACAAGGTACAAATCCTGTCGCATCTTGTGTTGTTTTTAAAAATGGTGTTCCAAGCAAGAAAGATTATCGGCATTTCATAATTAAAACTGTAGAGGGACCGGATGATTTTGCATCGATGAAAGAGGTAGTAGGGAGACGATATTGTCGTCTATTGGCGGAGAAAAATGATCTGCCTCAACTTATTGTTATTGATGGTGGCAGAGGGCAATTAAACATTGCATACGAAACCCTTGTAGATCTTGGCCTGGCAGATGTTATACCAGTAATAGGAATAGCAAAAAGACTCGAAGAGATAATAATTCCAGGGGATCCAAATCCACTTTTTCTTGATAAAAATTCTGCAACATTGAGGCTTTTAATGCAAATTAGAGACGAGGCGCACAGATTCGGGATTACTCATCACCGTAACAGAAGAAGTAAGGGTATGACCGGCTCTGTCTTAAGAACAATTCCCGGCATAGGAGAAATCATTGAAAAAAAACTGCTTACAAAATACAAAAGCATCAAAATGATAAAATCAGCATCCTTAGAGGAGCTTACTAATCTTATCGGGAAAAAAGCAGCCGAAAATTTGCAAAAATATTTATAAGATCATACCTCTTTATGGCGAGATAGTTTAAGCCACACAATCCATCCGTTGATTGAATTAGCAAGATATGCAATCCACATTAGGACCATAAAAAGAGAGTGTTCTGCACCTCTTAAAAACAAAATAATCCACATTACTACGCTTATAACATTTACTATAACCCACAAAAGCCATTGCTCCATATAGGCCTTAACCATTACATACATTGCAATAACAGATAAAACAGTTGTTGCAGAGTCTTTATATGGTTGTGGGTCTTTGTATATTTCAAGAATATAGCCGACACTTATAGTTATAAAGACACTAAGTATAACTAAAAGAATTCTTTGTCCGGAATTCATTCTTTTTGCCACAATAGTAACAGACTCTTTTGAATCTCTTCTTTTAAGCCACAAAAACCACCCTATGAACTGCATAGGTAAATAATAAAATGCATTCAATACTGCATCGCCGAATAGTTGAGCTTTAAAAGAGATATATGCATATAATGCAACATTAATTAGCCCGAAAAAATAATTTAAAATGTTCCCTTTTGCGACAAGAACAACACAAACAACGCCGGTAACACCGGCAATTGTACCAATAAAATCGAGCTCTTGTTCAAGTAAGGAATAAATGATATTAAGAGCTATAATTCCTATTATAAGAGTCCAGTCAAAGACACCAAGTGTGTTAATTTTTTTTAGCTCTAATTTCATAAGCTCATATTAAGTAAAAATTGAAAACTACTCTTTTTATCATCTCGCAAAAGGTATCTGAAGCCTCCTGAAAAAGGGAATGAGATTCCAAATAGATGAAAGTCGGCTAAAACATCTGTACCATAAGATTGTATTTGTCCGGAGGTATTATGTTTCACGTAAGTGGCAAAATCATAAAACGGAATAATCTGAACTCTCTTTATATAAAGAGTAGAGAGCATAACATGTTGACTTACATAAAACGGAATCACATAGTTAAATCCTAATGAACAAATTTCATCAGCATAAAAATTATCATATCCTCTCACAAATGAAGAGACATTGTCCTGATAAAAGTATTTTCCGTCTACATATTGTTTTTGATATCTGGCGGTTACTTTTAATCCCTGATTTACAGCAACACCGGGCAGATAGATATAACCGGACAGATAAATCATTGACCCGAAATAACGTCCAGTTCCCGGAGTTTCAGAATATCTCCCATAAAGTCCAAATCCATTATTCGGATAAATATTTCGTTTTGCCATATTTTTGACATCATAATACTGTATACCTGTGATAATCTGCATATAAGTGGAGTTCTTGTCGTTATCCAATAAATATGAGTCATTATTATATCGAATTCCCAACAAAGGAATAAGAAACCTGCTTCGCCCGCCTTTACTAAAATTTAAGGGTAAATAAACCTGTGCCCGAGTATTCAGCCAAATATGATTGGATTGTTTTGATTTTATTGCAAATTTTCCATCTTCCAATTCTTCTCTATAATAATTTAAAGACTTTCTTTCATTAAAATCTGCTTTAACTTCAATAACAGGAAAAAGTCCCCTGTACTTAAGACGAAAGTGTCCGGCATTAAATCCATTATTATATGAATATCCTGCCATGGCAAAAGTTGTACTCAATAAATCCTGAGACATTAACATAAATCCGGGTTTTACAGGTATTTCATTTGCTGAAAACGGCTCCGTTTGCAGTTCGTCTACATCATAATAAATTGGAGACCATGAGTGTATATTAAGCAGATGGGAGGTTTTGACGAATTTTTTCGAAGGCAGAATATTAAGCGAATCATCGTTGCTTTGTATATCATAAATTTCAGATTGCCTGCTTAATTCTTCTGCAATTTTATCTACTCCCTGCTGCTGAAACCTTTCACGATTCCCTTCAAAATTTTCTTTAAAAACCTCAACAGGATGATACCCTTTTATATCATAATTGAGATAGATTAAATTACCGCCGGAATTTAAAACCGGAGCAATTGCTGCAAATCGTGAATTGGTGAGTTTCTTAAATTCCTTACTATTTGGATTATAACTGAAAATATTGTTTCTTCCGTCAAAATCTGATTCAAAACAAATCGTTTTACCATCAGTACTGATCTGTGAAATATTTTTCCCCTCAAATCTTATGATTTTAGAGCAAATTCCGGAATTGGTGTCATAAGAGCACAGATTAATTCCACTATTATCTATAAAACTAAAATACAGCACATTATCACAAGCAACTACCTCTTTGATTTGTCCTTCAAAAGGAATTCTTAAATTTTTTACCCTCTTACCGGAATCTTTATCGATAAATACTATTGATGATGTACCTCCTATTGAATATTCAACAACGGCGAGTAATCGCTCATTAAAAGGTACCGGATTATAAAATCGGTCCTTGCCGGTTAAATATCTCCTGACATTCGATTGTAAATCGTATTCAACTATACGGGAATAGCTCAATTGCTCCCATCTTGTAGATGGAACGCTTTCGGACCAATATATCGAATGTTGGGATGTTTTAATGCAACTGTTAATGATTCCTGCATTTGTAAGTTTCCTGAAAATCCCTGTTGTATCAATTATTCCGATTTCGCTGATTTTGTCAAGGTCCGATCTTACTGCAGCAATTATATCATTGGGAAATAATGAAAGAGAGCTGTAGTTTTCATAATTTTTCACTCCTTTTACAATTTCCTTGAATTTAGTATAAGGTCCTTTTGAAGAGTCCTCTTTTTGCCATTCATCAATTGATTTTTTTTGAATATGCTTAAAAATCTCAATTTTATTTTTTAAACCTGTAATCTTTTGATAAGAGTTATTTGATCCATTAAAATCAAGTGGATATTTTAACCTATAATTTAGCATTCTTTCGAAAACATTGTTGCCAAATTCATATCGTAGATTTGATAAAAAATAGTATCCGAAAGAGTAGTGATCGGGTTCATAAAATTCTAATGTTCCTAATGACCAGTTTTGCAATCTTCTTTTGTCACCAGATAAAAAAGCAGCTTTATAATAAAGTAGAAACTCAGGATCACGACCTCTGCCACTGTTCGAAAATTCAGTTTCAGAAACTACGGCATCTCCCTCCAATTCCCACTTCGACAAGTACAGTCCAACTCCAAGACCAGCCACTTGTTCACCAAATAAATAAGAAAGTGGTTTAAATAACCCTCTTTCAAAATTTAACATCTGAAAAATATGACGTTGCTCGTGAAGCGATAACTGCTTGTCCCATAGCTGAGAATAACCTCCCGTAGGTGGAGGCGTAGTTATGAATTCAGCTCTTTTTGGAGCCCAAACGACAAGACCATTAGAATTAACATTGAATGGATGCAAGATAACGGGAAATGGCTTTTTGATAATGAATTGTAGTTTATTAACTTGTCCTATATCGCTCTCCAATTGAAACAAGTACCTTCTGGCAAGTGAGTCTGTATGTTCTGGATAGATTATCTGAAATTTGTCGGAAGTTATAGATCTCCATTTGATTGATGCAGGATCGCTTCCCTGATTATAAAATTGAGCATTAACAATTTGTGCCGAAAGTGTGAAGATCAGCAATAGAATTTTCTCTGCTTTTTTAAATCCTATCATTACGCTAAGTTAGTAATTTGAATTACATTTGTATTTATGAGTAAAGATAGGGTTCTTTTCATTTACACAAATGGTTCATCGTTTATAAAAGGTGACATTGAAATATTATCCGAAAGATACTTTGTCAGTAAATATCGGGTAAATAACTCTTCGCCATTAATTCTTGCTCTATCACTTATAAAGCTATCTGCATTTCTACTTTTATCGATATATAAATTCAAAATTATATTTATTTGGTTTGCCGACTATCACTCTTTTTTGCCGGTATTGGCAGGAAAAATATTCGGGAAGAAAACTGTACTTGTTGCCGGAGGATATGATGTGTGTCGTGAGAAAAAGTACAATTACGGCAGTTTTGTAAATCCATTAAGAGGGTTTATGGCAATTTACTCAATAAAAAACGCAACCATCTGCCTGGCCGTTTCAGAAAACGTTCGAAGAATAATACATAGTATTGCACCAAATTCAAATTGCACAGTATTATATAATGGGGTATCCCTATCTCCCGAGAATGTAAAAACAGCATCTGAATCTTCTGTAAAAAAAGAGGGCGTGCTTTGCGTGAGCGTTGTTTCTTCAGAACAATCTTTCTATATAAAAGGAGTGGACAGATACATTTCTGCCGCAAGAGAACTCAAAAATATTCAATTTACACTAGTTGGGGCAGATAGAACTTTTATTCAAAAGCTGATTCCGGATATACCTTTTAATCTTACAATTGCAGGCAAGGTTGACCACTCTCAAACAATAAATTATTATGTAAAATCAAAAGTTTATTGCCAGTTTTCCCGCAGGGAAAGTTTTTGCCTTGCTTTGGCAGAATCGATGATGTTTCATTGCACTCCTGTAATTTCAAATGTCGGAGGAATGCCGGAAGTTGTGGGAGATAATGGAATAATTACTTCCGACTACTCTCCGGTAGTATTGGCAAATGCAATAACATCAGCATTGGAAAATGAAGAGAACGGCGATAAATGTGCATCAAGAATTGAAGCTTTGTTTATGTATAACACCAGAAAACAAAAACTGCTTCAGTTACTTGATAAGTAAAAAAAGCAGTTTAATGTTGACCTACCAGGATTCGAACCTAGACTGACTGAACCAAAATCAGTAGTGCTACCATTACACCATAGGTCAGTAATTTTCCGTTTTGGAGGCACAAAGATATTGTTTTTTTTAAAATTCAAAAAAATTTTACTTCAAATATCAAATAAAGAGCAATCCAGAATAAAAATCTGAGTGCTTTCCCTATTAACATAAAGATTGCAGACTTAATAAAATTGACTTTGTAAAAACCCAATGCAATAGCAAAAATATCTCCCACAAATGGCAACCATGTTAAAAGAGCTATTAAACTTCCGTGTTTATCAATTAGGTTTTTTTGTTTATCCATGGTCTCTTTTTTAACTCCGAACCATTTCTCAATCCAGTTCCATTTTCCCAAATGACCTACGTAATAAGAAGTAAGCCCTCCAAGCCAATTACCTAAAGTTGCCGCCAGAAACGCCCAAACAGGATTACTTCCGGCTACCAAAGCTCCGATCAACAAAATATCGGAACTGAAAGGCACTATCGTTGCTGCCAGAAACGAACCGGCAAAAAGTCCTAAATATCCAAGATGAATTAAAAAATCAATCAATGAGAATTATCTTTTATTTTTAAAAAAGTTTTTTACAATTTCACTACATTCCTCAGCTAGTATGCCCGATACAACTTTAGTTTTGGGATGTAATAGAGATGGAGTATAATTTGTAAATCCTCTTTTAGGATCGTTTGTTCCATATACAATCTCCCCAATCTGAGCCCAATTTAAAGCAGATGCACACATACTACAAGGTTCAACGGTAACAAAAATTGTGCAATTTGTAAGGTATTTGCCTCCATAGGCAGCTGTTGCCATTGTTATAACCTGCATTTCTGCGTGAGCTGTAGGATCGTTTAATCTCTCTGTCAAATTGTGTGCCCGGGCAATTATTTTTCCTTTATAAACAATAACTGCACCTATTGGGACTTCATCTATTAAAGAGGCTTTTTGAGCCTCCTTAAGTGCCTCTTGCATATATTGTTCGTATTCTCCCATCTAAAAAATCAATAAATATACTGCTGCTCCTGCAAAATAGCCGATAAGCGCAATTAAACTGAATTTTTTAAAGTATTTCATAAAGGTTATACTGTTTTCCAGGCCCATGGCTGTTACACCGGATGCAGATCCGATAATAAGAATACTACCACCTGTGACAGCACAGTAAGCAAGGAATATCCAGAAAGAACCATCTGCTGCAAATGGACCAATGGCTTGCAAAGGATACATTCCTATTGTTGCTGCAACAAGAGCAACATTATCCAAAACCGAAGAAAACAATCCTAAAAGAATGCTGATTTTCTCTGGTGCTTTAACAACATTATTAAGAAAATCAGAAATAACTCCCAGTTGTCCCGCTGTTTTAAGAGCAGAAACACTCATTAGAATTCCCAGGAAAAAAAGCACTGTAGGAACATCTATTCTTGTAAAAACCCTTGAGACTCTTAATTCTTGTAGTTTTGAATTATGTTTGTGATAATAAATTCTATCGGTCATAAACCACAATACCGATAATCCGAAGAGTACCCCCATAAACGGTGGAATTTTAAAGAGAATCTGTAAAGCGGGTACCATAGAAAGAGATAATATTCCGACAGCAAGAACCCATTTTTTAAATTGTGAATTTAGTTTTGACAATAAATAATCATCTTTAATAAAATCATTCGGTTCAATAATACTTCCCTTTTCAAACATAAACTGTGTAAAAATCAGTGGAATCATCATCATTGTTGCTCCTGAGAGAAAAACGTGTATAAATTGATTTACAACACTAATATTTCCGCTTGTCCATAGTAAAAGAGTCGTGACATCACCAATCGGAGACCAGGAACCTCCGGCATTGGCTGCAATAACTAACATACTAACGAATATAAACCTATCTGCCTTATGCGGAACAAGTTTCTTTATAATTGCAACCATAACAATTACTGCTGCAATATTTCCCAAAACAGCCGAAAGGAAAAAAGCCATTAAAGAAAATACCCATAATAATTTTCTTTTGTTTCTGGTTTTGATATACGACGTAATAACTTCAAAACCTCCATGAGAATCAACTATTTCCACAATTGCCATTGAGGAAAGTACAAAGAACAGTGTTGTAGAGACATCTCCTAGAGACTCAACAAGGTGATATTCAAAGTATTGTTCAAATTGTTCCCTTAAAGAAAGGTGAGAAAATCCGGGAATAATATCACTCAATAAATTTTTTCCATCTATAGATATACCTGAATAAAAACTCAGGCCGCCTGCTAAAAAAAGGGTCCAAAGTATTACACTCATACCCACAGCAATAGCTGCTTTATTGACTCTTATTTTATCTTCGAACGCAATTGCCAGAATACCTACGAGAAATATTACCGGCATTAATGCCATTAACATATTTTAAAATTTTTTAATTTCTATTTTTCAAGAATTATTTTGGGCAAATATATCAATATTTTAACTTCTCCCTATTATGAGACAAAATGGCAGATTTATCATTTGGCACTTATTTTGTCCTTTCTGCCGTTAAAATTACAAATAATAATATAAGCTAAAAAATAGAAAAACCATGAACATCAAACCATTAGCAGACAGGGTTTTAGTTGAACCCAAAGAAGCAGAAACTAAAACAGCAAGCGGATTGTATATCCCTGACACAGCAAAAGAGAAACCTCAAGCGGGTAAAGTTGTTGCAGTAGGTAACGGGAAAAAGGATGAACCTATGGAACTTAAAGTAGGAGACAATATCCTTTATGGAAAATATGCCGGTACCGAAATTACGGTAGACGGAAAAGAGTATCTTATTATGCGCCAATCCGATGTATTGGCTGTACTTTAACAAATTAATCAAATTATTAATCACTAAACGAAATAATTATGTCAAAAGAGATAAAATTTAACCTTGAAGCCCGTAACCTTATGAAAGAGGGCGTAGATGCTCTTGCTAATGCCGTAAAAGTTACACTTGGCCCAAAAGGAAGAAATGTTGTAATTGATAAAAAATATGGTTCTCCTCAAATTACAAAAGATGGAGTTACTGTTGCAAAAGAGATCGAGCTTGAAGACAGATTTGCAAATATGGGAGCCCAAATGGTAAAAGAGGTTGCGTCAAAAACAGCAGATCAGGCCGGTGATGGAACAACAACTGCTACTGTTTTGGCACAGTCAATTATACAAGTCGGACTTAAAAATGTTACAGCAGGTGCAAATCCGATGGACCTTAAAAGAGGTATAGAAAAAGCGGTTGAAGCAGTAGTAGTGAGTCTCAAGGCTCAAAGCATTTCAGTTGGTGACGACATTACAAAAATTGAACAAGTTGCTTCAATATCTGCAAATAACGATACCAACATTGGGAAGCTTATTGCCGAAGCTATGAGCAAGGTAAAAAAAGAGGGGGTAATTACTGTTGAAGAGGCTAAGGGAACCGAAACCGAAGTTAAAGTTGTAGAAGGAATGCAATTTGACAGAGGATATCTGTCTGCTTATTTTATGACAAATCCGGAAAAAATGGAAGCTGTTCTTGAACAACCTCTTATCCTTATTACAGATAAAAAAATATCTTCAATGAAAGATTTGATGCCTGTTCTTGAACCGATAGCTCAAGGCGGAAAATCACTACTCATTATTGCAGAAGATGTAGACGGAGAAGCTCTTGCAACTCTTGTAGTTAATCGTTTACGTGGCACATTAAAAATTGCTGCAGTAAAAGCTCCAGGATTTGGAGACCGTCGTAAGGAAATGCTTGAGGATATAGCAGTTCTCACAAATGGTGTTGTGATTTCTGAAGAAAAAGGGCTTACTCTTGACGCAGCAACAATAGATATGTTGGGTAGAGCCGAAAAGATTACTATTGACAAGGAGAACACAACCATTGTAAATGGTGCCGGAGAAAAAGAAACCATCAATAAAAGAGTTGCTCAAATCCGTAAACAGATGGAAGCAACGACAAGTGATTATGACCGCGAGAAATTGCAAGAGAGACTTGCAAAACTTGCCGGCGGAGTTGCCGTATTATATGTAGGGGCTGCTACAGAAATGGAAATGAAGGAGAAAAAAGACAGAGTGGATGATGCATTGAGCGCCACTCGTGCAGCAGTTGAAGAGGGAATTGTGCCAGGAGGTGGAGTTGCTTATATTCGCGCTATTGAGGCCCTTAAAAACCTTAAAGGAGATAATGAAGACGAAAATACCGGAATTGCAATTGTCGCAAGAGCTATCGAGGAGCCTTTAAGAATGATCGTGGAAAATGCAGGAGTTGAGGGAAGCATTGTAATCCAAAAGGTTAAAGAAGGAAAGGCAGACTTCGGATATAATGCTCGTACCGACAAATATGAAGAGTTGTTTAAATCTGGAGTAATAGACCCTACCAAAGTTACACGTATTGCTTTAGAAAATGCAGCTTCAGTTGCAGGAATGTTCCTTACTACAGAATGTGTTCTGGCCGATAAAAAAGAAGAAGCTCCCGCCGGGATGAATCCTGCTGCTATGGGCGGAATGGGTGGAATGATGTAAAAAACAGTCTGATAATGCTAAAAATTGGAGATAAAGCACCCGATTTTTCGGGAAAAGATCAAGGAGGAAAGGTTATAAGCCTTTCTTCCTTTGTTGGTAAAAAATTGGTCTTGTATTTTTATCCTAAAGACAATACACCGGGCTGTACTGCAGAGGCTTGCGATCTTCGTGATAATTATGAACGATTCTTAAATATGGGATATGAAGTAGTTGGAGTAAGTAAAGACAATGAAAAGTCTCATAAATCTTTTGCCGATAAATTCAATCTTCCTTTTTCTCTTATTTCCGATACAGATACTAAGATACTTCAGGATTATGAGGCATGGGGGGAGAAGAAATTTATGGGTAAAGTATATATGGGAATTTTGCGAAAAACATATATCATAGACGAAAATGGCCTAATATCAGATATAATTGAAAAGGTTGACACAAAGAACCATTCGAGGCAGATTATTGGCTCTTAATAAATTATTTAGCCCACAACCCAAACCATCACATGATTTTCAAAGAGTTCGTATTTAAGTTCAAATTCGGACTCTTTTTGTTTGTCTGCAAATCTGAAGACAGCATCAATTTCTCCTTTATCTTTGAGAGTAAACTTTTTTATTTCTATTTGATCGGCAAAGCTTATATTAGACAAAGACATTCTCTTAAAGATTGCCTCTTTTGCGCTCCAGTAAATTGCTAAGTGAGTATTCCTGTTTTTCTCCGACAAATCATCAATTTCTTTTTTCGAAAGTGCCTTTTTTTCTACAATAGAAAAATCTCTTTTTAATGACTCAAGATCTAGTCCTACATTCAATTCCGGATGAGTGAGGATTGCAGCAAATCTTCCGGTGTGGGAGATACTAATCTCTACAATACTATTTTGTAAAAATGGTCTTCCATTATCGTGATGTCCAAGATATACCTTACCGTCAAATAAATTATTAAGGAGAGCTCTAACTGCAAGTCTTTCCTTTCTTCTTGATTCACTTTTTGTTATTTGCAAATCCTCTTTTTCGCTGTTTGGCAGAGAGCATATTTCGATAAGTTCTGCCTCGCTTTCTGTAATTTCCCAAACAGCAAGTAGTGCATTATCTTCTAATTCCCTTGTAAAATATAATCCCATATTAAAAACTGTTATCGGTTTCGTCGGAAATTTCCCCAACTATCTCTTCAACAATATCTTCAAGTGTGATTAACCCTGAACATTTTTTGTTTTCATCTAATACTATTGCCATATGTATTTTGTTCTCTCTTAGTTCGTCTAGTAGTTCGTTTATTGGTTTTGAACATTGAGTAAAATGTGCTCCTCTAATTAAATTATGCCACTCTTCTGAAAACTCATTATTTTTAATAAATCCCAACAAGTCTTTTATGTAAATAAAACCTACAATTTCATCAAAAGAACTTTTATATACAGGAAGTCGGGAAAATCCAGAATCTATTGCTTTAGTGAGCATTTCTTGCTTAGAAAACATGAAATTTATCCCGGAAATATCTGCTCTAGGGGTCATTATCTCTTTTACTTGTGTTGAAGAAAATCCAATTATACCCTTTATTAACTCTTTCTTTTCCGGTTCTATTATTTCTTCGATAATTTGTTCTTCCGTTTCATTGATGTTCTGATCAATCTCGTCTGCATATCTTTTCATGATTCGAAAATATGGTTTTTTCAACGGGGAGGTTATAAAAACAACTCCCATTAAAATCGAAAGGGATGTTTTTTTATAGAGTTTCCCAATTAAAGAAGGAATCAATTTCCCGAAAATCAAGAGTATAATTATTGATAAGGAGATTGAAGCTAATAGCGTTATCCAGATAGATCCTACATGAGCAAGATATGAGGAAACAATTGATGTTAAAATAATTATAATAATTACCTTAAAGATTGTAATAAAATAATCTAAAATACCTACAGGGTAATTTTTATCATTTTGAATTTGCAAAAGCGCAATTTTACTACTTGAAAATGTAGTATAACAAAAGATGATCGTGATCAGAGCGATCCAACTGGAGACATAATCATCTATTAGACAACTGGGAGGTTCCAACTCTTTTTTTTAAAATACAATAGCAAATATAGCTAAAAAATTTTCGCAATGAATTTTTCCTGCATAAAGACTGGATAATATGAGTTTTTAGCTTGCCTAAGACCCTCATCTCCTGCGTCGTCCTCTCTGTTTATATATTTAAAATTCTTAGCGTTTTTCTCGGCAAATTCTCTGTTAATAATCTGATAAGATCCTCGTACTCCTGCAGAAGCTTTTTCAATATGTACTATGAATGTGTCACTATTAAGCTGTTCGCCTATTGAATATGCAACTACTTTCCCGTCAACCCGAATAAGCCCCCCGGTTAGTTTTAATTCAAAATAATGAGATAATGCTCTGCCAACCGCACAAAGTTCACTTGCCAAAGACTTGTTACCTTCACAACCTCCGACCTCAATACACCAACCCTCCGTAAACTCAATACAATCTTGAATATTGTTCTCAGAAATTTCTTCATAAACCCAATTAGAAAGATCTTTAAATCGAGACAAATGATTCCTCTTGGGTTGAAGTTTTTTCCCTGCAAGTGAAATCAGTTTTTCACTTTCGTATATATAGTCAAAACTATCTCTAACCGGAATAAATTCGTGATTATGAGGATATAATGCAGATACTGTCTCCAACATCTGGACAGGTGTTCCTATCAAAACAAGAGGAACATTCATTATTTTTGAATCCTCCAAAAGTATATCTAAAATCTCTTTATAATCTCCTCTACCTGCAGGAAAAAGATATTTTGTGTTTTCACCCTCTCCCGATCGAAGTAAAAGAAAGTCTTTGTACCTCGATATTTTGGAACCAAAAACAGGTTCCCAAATAAAAAGATTCGTAAAATTATACTCTGCCCCTCTGAAATCTGAGTATTTTAGTAATTCTTCGATCCAGCCTTTGTCCGATATTTTGATTTTTCTAAAATCAATCATAAAAATTTTATTGTTGAAGCCATTCAAATAACAATGATTGTGCTTTGGTCTTCATGTCTTCCGGAAGGGAAGTAATTCTTGACCTATGACTTCCGTTTGGTTCGATAAAGAAAACAATATTATCCCGGTTTTGTTCATTTGCTTTTACCGAAGACCAAGGGTCGAATTGCCCATAAATAAACATAATTCGATTGTCTGTTTTCTTTAAAAATGCACTAAGCTTTTTATACAACGATTTACTAAATTTTAACTTTAGACCATATGGCAAAAATAACTTAGCCATATATCCTTTTGAACTCTTAATTTTTAATAACCCCTTAAAAGGTTGTATATCATATCCATAATAACCAAGTTCTTTTGCTGCCTGAATAAAAAAAGGAGTTGTAGGGCTATCATTTACGAAATACTCAGGCCCACTTAAATTTACCCAATATTTAAAAATTTTATCTGCAGATGAGTTTATATCCGGAATTTTTTCAGTCTTATTTCCCCATTGCCAGAAAGAAAAAGAAAATTCTAGTACCGAATAATCATAAATCTCTTCATTTGGCAGATTAAACTTATATTTTCCCGCAGTGCATAAAGAATCAAATTTTGGAGATAGTTCGTTTCTTCTTTTTAACAATTCTTTTTGAAAATTAAGGATTTTGTCGCGGTCTGCCTGAGTCCCGGCATAATTAGATATGAATGATTCATGTCTGTTATCTTCTACTTTTTTACAAAATGGAGCAACATAGGCAACTGTAAAATCCATATCATGTGGAAAATAAGATGTGTAAATAACAGCATTTTGTCCACCCTTACTTATTCCTGTCACAATCCATTTCCCTTTATAAATCTCTCCAAATGCTTTTCTTATTCTGTGTAAATCTTTCGCTTCATTTTCGGCAGTAAGATATTCCCAATTTTTATCTGAAGGAGTCGATTCAAGAAAATAACGATGTTCAACAAAAACTACATTAGCATTAAGAATTCTGGAAAGCTCTTCTCTGTATCTTGGATTTGACGCATAAACTCCTCCATAGCCCTCTGTAACAAATATAGTTGGTCGATCGTAACCCAAATGCATTACATATACTCTTTGAGAAAAATGAGCTTTATCCGGATTTTTATAATCAACCGGTTGATTAAAAAAAACTTCATATTTCTCTTTATATGTTCCCGAAGGAAGCGGTCTCATTTTTTCTACTTGTTCGATTGACTGAATTTTGAATTTAAGCGAATCGCCCTGAATCCCTTTAACCGGAATATTTATCAAGAACATTAACAGCAATGTAAGCTGCAATGCAAATAGAAATCTTCTTTTCATTTGGCTAATATTAAAGGGCAAAAATAGAGAAAAAAACCTTACTTTTGTCGCAAAATTTTAGAGAATGAGCAACTTCGTAAAAGAACTCACCTGGAGAGGAATGGTCCATAATGTTATGCCCGGGACCGAAGAGCAATTAATGAAAGAACAGACATCTGCATACGTGGGAATTGATCCTACTGCAGACTCTCTGCATATAGGACACTTGGTTAGTATTATGATGTTAAAACATCTACAGTCGTGCGGTCATAAACCAATAGCACTTATTGGCGGAGCTACCGGAATGATTGGTGATCCGTCAATGAAGTCTTCCGAAAGAAATCTGCTTGACGAAAATACCCTCCGACATAATCAACAAGCTATTAAAAATCAACTCTCAAAATTTCTTGATTTTGATTCCGATGCACCAAATGCAGCAATAATGGTTAATAATTATGATTGGATGAAGGAGTTTACTTTTCTCTCTTTCATAAGAGACATTGGAAAACACATCACCGTCAATTACATGATGAGTAAGGATTCTGTTAAAAAAAGAATTTCGGGAGATGAAAGAGAGGGAATGTCATTTACTGAATTCACCTACCAGTTGGTACAAGGTTACGATTTCCTGTATTTATTTGAAAACCATAATTGTAAATTACAAATGGGAGGAAGTGATCAATGGGGAAATATTACTACGGGTACAGAATTGATTCGCAGAAAAGCAAATGGTGAGGCTTTTGCTCTTACTTGTCCCCTAATCACTAAGGCAGATGGCGGAAAATTCGGTAAAACTGAGCAGGGAAATATATGGCTGGATTCAAAATATACAACACCATATACATTTTATCAGTTTTGGCTTAATGTTAGTGACGAAGATGCTCAAAAGTATATTAAAATTTTCACTATGCTATCTAAGGACGAGATTGAAAAAGCTATCCTTGAACACATCAATGCCCCTCATTTAAGATATCTGCAAAAACTTCTTGCAAAAGAAGTTACGATAATGGTACATGGTAGTTCAGAATATGATAAGGCGGTAAATGCTTCTCAAATTCTTTTTGGTCAATCTACTTCGGAAGCACTTAAAGATATTGACGAAAGTACATTTCTTTCTGTATTCGAAGGCGTCCCTCAATTTGAAATTAAATCCGAAGATTTACCCTGCAATATTATCGAAATGCTAGCGGTAAAAAGTGCAGTATTCCCTTCAAAAGGAGAGTGTAGAAAAATGATACTGGCATCGGGTGTAAGTATAAACAAAGATAAATGGGAAGATATTGAAGCTTCTTTAACTGTCAACAATCTTCTCAACAAGAAGTATATACTTGTCCAAAAAGGTAAAAAGAATTATTACATCTTAAAATTAATCTGATATGGAAGAGGAAAGCACGCGACAGCAAAAAGTGGGAAGGCAAATTCAGAAAGATCTTGCCGAAATATTGAGACAACGGGGAATGGCAGCCTATAAAGGGGCATTGGTTTCGGTGACAGTTGTAAAAGTCAGCTCCGATTTATCTCTTGCGAAAGTACATTTAAGCATTTTTCCTTCGGAGAAAGCTAAAGATGTTTTGCAGATTATTATTGAGTCCTCAAAATCACTAAGAGGAGAATTGGGTAGAAAAGTTTCCAAACAATTACGTATTGTTCCGGAACTAGCTTTTTATATTGATGATTCTCTGGACTATGTCGAAAAAATTGACAAACTTTTAAAAAAATAGAAAGAGTTGAATCTGCCATTATTTATTGCAGGACGCTATTTATTCGCCAAGAAGTCTCATAATGTAATTAATATTATTTCTCTGATAAGTGCGACCGGGGTAGCTTTGGGAACAATGGCCCTGATTGTTGTTCTCTCTGTATATAATGGATTTGAGGGATTAATTAAAAACCTTTACAACTCATACGAACCTGATTTACTCATACTTCCTGCTTCCGGGAAAACTTTCGCAGCAAATAATAATATATTCACTTCAATTAAAGACTCTCCAAACGTATTGTCTTTCTCAGAAATTGTAGAAGAAAATGTATTTCTCAAATACAGAGATAATGAAGCTATCGCAACAATTAAAGGGGTTGACTCCTCGTTCTTAAAAAATTCAAATCTTTATAAATTTATTATTTCGGGCGAATTTTCACTCAAACACGGAGACATTGAACAAGCTGTAGTAGGAAGAGAGATTGCTTCGAAATTGGGCATAAATATTCATTTTATAGACCCTCTTTATTTGTTCTTCCCCTCCAGCAAAAAAGAGATATCAATAATCAATCCAGCATCTTCACTAAATTCCGAAAAAGTATTTCCTTCGGGAATATTTTCAATAGAAATGAGTTATGACAAGAAGTATCTATTTATACCAATTGAGACCGCTCGAAGAGTCCTTGATTATACAAATGAAGTTACATCGATTGAAATTCACACAAAAAAAGGTGTAAATTCAGAAGCTTTTCAAAATGAGATCTCTAAAATGCTTGGAAAAAATTATATTGTAAAAAACAGATACCAACAAAAAGAGACAATTTATAAAATGATGAAGTCGGAAAAACTTTCTATCTATATAATATTGATCTTCATAATTACAATAATCTCCTTTAATATTTACGGAAGTTTGTCTATGTTGATATTTGAAAAAAGAACCGATATTGAAACATTCAAGAGTATAGGAGCCGATGAAAATACGGTTAAACGTATATTTATGTTTGAAGGATGGCTGATTTCATTGATTGGAATTGCTACCGGTGCCATATTAGGAGTCGTTATAACAACTTTGCAAAAATATTTTGGATTTGTTCCAATGCCGGGCAGTTTTATTGTTGATTCTTATCCTGTACTACTAAAGGCCTCAGACATAGTGCTTTCCGTAATAGGGGTAGCCATTATTGGTTACTTTGCCGCCATAATGCCATTAAATATTTTAAAAAAATTTAAAAAAAGTTAGTTTCATATGCAGCATTTTGGTCTGCTTATGCATCTAAGATATGTAGGTTTGGGTTTTAGTACACAAAAAGGTTGACTTCAGTAGCGGGGAGTTAACCTTTTTACTTTATATTACATGAATATTCCGAAAACAGCCGATCCGCTTCCGCTCATCGAAGCATAAACCGCACCTTCTCTATACATCTTAATTTTAACCTCTTCTATTTGAGGAAATAATTTAAAAATACTTTTTTCAAAATCGTTTTTCACATTATTTTTCCACTCATTTAGTGGCATATCGAGAAGAGTTAAAAGCGATTCTTGAGGGATTTGAGGAATAACCTTAGAATATGCCAATGATGTAGAAACGAAAACAGGTGGAATTTCTACTTTTATTTTACACCCCTTTAGAACCGGAATCCCAATTTTTGATAAATTATTACCCCGTTCTGTCGCATAAAAACCTTCCGGAATATTTTTATCTAATTCTCCGGCAAAAATAAAATATGGACAGTCACTTCCCAGCATTAAAGCATAATCTGCAAGCTTTTCTATTGTAAGATTAAGTGAAAAAATCTTATTTAATAAAATCAAGGTCGATGCTGCATCGGAAGAACCTCCTCCAAGTCCGGCTCCGGTTGGAATTTTTTTATACAGATGCATCTCTACCGGAGGTAAATTAAAGTCATTTTTAAGAAGATTATATGCCTTTACACAAAGATTATCGCTACTCTTTCCATCGATTTTTAATCCATACAGATTTACTGAGAATTCATTGGATTCTACTATTTCGAGAATATCGGCCAAGTCGGCAGGAAAAAAAACAGTCTCCAGGTTATGGAATCCGTCTGAGCGTTTTTCCGTAATCTGAAGACCAATATTAATCTTTGCTTTTGGAAATGTAATCATTTAACCACACTTTGAAAAACCACAGGACATACAAACAAGGCACCCTTCCTGGTAAACAAGTTCGTGGGACCCGCATTTTTCACACTTTCTTCCCGATTCATCTTTTGTACCACCGGGAATATAACGTTTTAATGCTCTTTCAACACCGTTCTTCCAGGTATTTATTGCCTCACTGTCAAGTTGCAAACCACTTACTAAATTTACAACATCAACAATTGGCATTCCGTTTCTTAACACACCAGAAATTAGTTTTGCATAATTCCAAAACTCTTTATTGAACATGTGAGATATACCACCTACAGTATTCCTGTATCCGTATCTGTCAACATATTGAAAGTCATAGCGAGTATTGCTCGAATCATCTTTTTCTTTTACAATACTACCCATTGATATTGATTTAGGAATCGATCTAGAATCTTCTTCTATAATACCGGTAAATATTTCATATGGTGCACCATTAACTAAACCAACAAATGCTATCCATTGCTCAACACCGTTTTTAAACCTTATAACCTCTGCATCGAGTGATTTTGGTCTCTCTTTTGGTCTGAGAACAGCTTCTTTACTCTCACCCTCTTTAGTAGATACAAGAACTCCCGATCTTGAACCCTCTCTGTAAACAGTAATACCTTTGCAGCCACTCTCCCATGCTGTCTTATATACTTCAGCAACCACATCTTCTGTAATATCCTGAGGTAAATTAACAGTAACACTTATTGAGTGATCTACCCATTTTTGCATTTTCCCCTGCATTTTTACTTTGGCAACCCAATCGATATCATTTGAAGCGGCTTTATAATATGGAGATTTAGCAACAAGTTCATCTACCTGAGCAGTCGGCATTGTTGTAATTTTATCTCTGCTTATTCCGTTGACCTCACACCATAATAAAAATTTATGATGGAAGACATAGTACTCTTCCCATGCATCTCCAACATCGTCTCTAAATGAAATAACCACATTTTTGTCATTCGGATTTACCTTGCGTCTACGTTTATAAACAGGTAAAAAAACCGGTTCAATCCCTGATGTTGTTTGTGTCATTAAACTTGTAGTGCCGGTAGGAGCAATTGTAAGCATTGATATGTTTCTTCTACCATACCTTACAATTTTGTCATATAATTCTTCGTCTTCTTTTCTTATTCTGCTAATCATAGGGTTATTAACCTCTCGGTTTGCATCATAAATAGGGAAGGCTCCCCGCTCAACTGCCATCTGTGCAGATGATCGATAAGATTCCAACGCAAGCGTTTTTTGAATTTCAACCGAAAATTCGATAGCTTCATCCGATCCATAGATAAATCCCAAAGCAGCGAGCATGTCTCCCTCAGCAGTAATACCCAATCCGGTTCTTCTTCCTCCTAATGTCTTTTCTTTAATTTTATCCCACAAGTGAAGTTCTGCATCTTTCACTTCATCATCTTCTGGATCAATATGAATTTTATGAATAATTGCTTCGATTTTCTCCATTTCCAAATCGATGAGATCATCCATAAGTCTCATCGCTTTTCTTGCGTGATCTTTAAAGAGTTCAATGTTAAACTTCGCATTTTTGGTAAATGGATTTTCGACATATGAAAAGAGATTTATAGCCATTAATCTGCATGAATCATATGGACAAAGCGGAATTTCACCACAAGGATTTGTACTTACTGTCTTATATCCCAGGTCGGCATAACAATCTGCCAGAGATTCTCTAATTATTGTATCCCAGAAAAGTACCCCTGGTTCTGCAGATTTCCATGCATTGTGAATTATTTTTTTCCATATAGGAGCAGCATCTACCTCTTTTGTAAACCTCGGAGTCGGGGAATCTACAGGGAAAGCCTGCAAATATGGCTTATTCTGTAAAGCGGCTCTCATAAATTCATCGTCAATTTTTACGGAGACATTTGCTCCTGTAACCTTTCCCTGTTCGAGCTTAGCATCAATAAAACTCTCAGAATCGGGATGTTTTATTGAAATTGACAACATAAGCGCTCCTCTTCTTCCGTCTTGTGCAACCTCCCTTGTTGAATTTGAATATCTTTCCATAAAAGGAACAACCCCGGTAGATGTTAGGGCGCTATTAAGTACAGCGCTTCCTTTAGGTCGAATATGTGACAAATCGTGACCTACTCCTCCTCTGCGTTTCATCAACTGAACCTGCTCTTCGTCAATTCGCATAATTCCTCCATATGAATCTGCCGGCTTTTTATGTCCTATTACGAAACAATTCGACAACGACGCAACTTGATGTTTATTCCCAATGCCTGACATTGGTCCGCCTTGAGGAATTACATATTTAAAATCCTTGAGCAGATTAAAAATTTCTTCTTCCGGAAGCGGGTTTTCATAATTAGCTTCAATTCTCGCAAATTCAGAAGCAAGTCTTCGGTGCATTTCATCGGGATTGCACTCAAACAGATTCCCGTAAGAATCTTTCATGGCGTATTTGCCAATCCAAACAGAGGCAGCTAATTCATCGCCTTTAAAATATTCAAGGCTAGATTTCATTGCCTCTTCGTGGGTATATGTCTTCATATATGGTATATGTTTTAGGTCTGGGGGTAAAAAAAGTCGAGAGATTAATCTTTCGACTTGGTAGCAAATTTATATGTAAATGATTTTTTTGCGATAGGAAAAGGTTAAATTTTATCAACCATTAATTAACATCGGTAGTAGGGTTCCAATATTGAGTTCTTCCCAAAATACCTGATTTATCTAAGGATCCCCTCACTTTTAGCTTGTTTTTTGAGGAATCAAAGGACATTGTACAACTGTAAATTTTCCCATTTGCAGGGTCAAGAATACGTCCACCGGTAATTTTATTTCCGTCAGATTTCATTTCGTATACAAATTTGAGCCCGACAATCGGCTTATTTTGATTTTCACCTGTACATTTTTCACATTTTTTGTCCTGAGGTCCGGTAAATATTTTTAAAATTACTCCTTCATAAACTCCTGCAGGGGTTCTGTAAATTTTTACAAGAGATTTTCTGTTCCCATCTTCGTCAATTGTGTACCAGTTTCCTGTAATCTTGCCAATTTGTCCAAAAGATATTGCCGACAAAGCCATTGCCGCCAAAAGTAAAAAAAGTTTTTTATTCATAATATTTAGGTTTTAGGTTTATTAACAACAATTTACGCTGCAATTAGTGCAATGACTGAACTCTCCCCTAAGACGACTTTCAACCAACTCCTCCAATCTTTTTTTAAGATTCTCCGAAGAAATTGTATCGAGAACATCGTAAACAAATGCTAACTGCTGAAGTAATTTTGCCTCATCATTTCCAATTCCTCTGGATCTCATATAAAAAAGGACATTTTCGTCCAGTCTCCCACTTGTAGCTCCATGTGAACACTTAACATCATCAGCGTAAATTTCAAGTTGAGGTTGAACATAAGCCTTAGCTTTTTTTGACAGCAGAAGATTATGATTTGCTTGATAAGCCTCCGTTTTTTGAGCATCTCTATCAACAAAAATCTTCCCTATAAATACAGCCTTTGATTCATCATCCAAGATTCCTTTGAATAACTGACTACTGTGACAGTTCCTGAAATGATGGTGAACATTTATACTTGTAGACATAGTTTGTGTCCCATCTGCAAGACAAAGTCCGTTTAACTCACAATTTACGTTAATACCGTTCAAATGAGCAATAACTTCATTAGTAATCTTCGCCCCATGAAGTGTAACGGTAGTAATCTTTAGTTTGGAATCTTTTTCAAGGGTCAAAACAAATTTTGATTTATGTTCACTACTATTATTTTCATTCTGCATCACAACAATATTTGCAGATGCTCCCTCTTTTAAAAGAATATCAATATTTTCCTCAGTATGGAATCCTTCAAGAGACATTGTATGAGTGCATAAAAGTAAGTTAGCGAAAGAATTCGCTTCAAGAATTATTTTGTTATTTATCAACAACTCATCAGAAAAATCACTATCCCTAACTCCAATTATTTGGAGATTTTCTGTAATCTTAGAATTTTCCTTAACCAGCAAAGTAAAGCCGCCCGTAGTATCACTCGACAAATTCAATCCCCCACTTATCTCAAGCTCCTCCCTGAGAACACCGTTCATAACAAATGCCTGCACCGTATCAGGTAAAGGAACCCGGCATTTGAAAACCTCGGGGATTTCAGGTTTATATTTATAATTAGTTGCCATTTTCTTCAGCTTTTATAAGCCAGTCGTACCCTCTGGTTTCTACTTCAAGAGCGAGTTCTTTTCCGGCAGTTTTTATAATTCTTCCGTCATACAAAACGTGAACAATGTCCGGAATTATATAATCTAAAAGCCGTTGATAGTGAGTTATAACTATAAATGCATTATCTTCTCTCTTAAGCTTATTAACTCCATTTGCCACCACTCTGAGTGCATCAACATCCAATCCTGAATCTGTTTCGTCCAAAATTGAAAGTGACGGATCTAGCATTGCCATTTGGAATATCTCGTTTCTTTTCTTTTCTCCACCGGAAAACCCAACGTTTACACCTCTCGACGAAAAAGAACTATCCATCTCAACAATGGCCATCTTCTCTCTTATCATTTTTAAAAATTCTGCAGCAGAAAGAGGTGGCAGATTATTGTGTTTTCTATTCTCATTAACAGCAGTTTTCATAAAATTAACATTGCTTACACCCGGGATTTCTACAGGATACTGAAATCCCAGAAAAATACCCGCCCTTGCTCTCTCTTCAGGGTTTAACTCTAATAGATTAGTCCCTTTATAAATAATCTCCCCTGATGTTACTTCAAAAGTATCCCTTCCTGCAAGAACAGCCGAAAGCGTACTTTTACCGGACCCATTAGGTCCCATAATTGCATGAACTTCTCCCTCTTTAACTTCGAAATCAATTCCTTTAAGAATCTCCTTCCCGTTTATTGATGCGTGTAATCCTTTTATTTTTAACATATCCATTCACTTAAACTTTTTCTTCTTTCCATTGCCTTTTCCACATAGCAAAACCAAAAAAGGCTAATATTAAATATGCCGAACTTACCATTGGCATAAATACCAACCCGGCCAGTAAATATAGTACAACATTGGTGACATTAACCACAAACCAAGCACCCCAGCACTCAAGTTTCTTTTGCGCAGATAAATATTGAGCAAGCAGAATCATACTTGTAACAAAAGAGTCAAGATATGGTTGCCTGGCAACATTAAAATATGATGGTAGTATTGTGTCAATATTTGACAAGAATGTTCCCCAAACCACTACAAATATTAAGATAGCCAATAAATAGAAAGCTCTGGATTTATTATTCAGAAGAGTAATTCTAAGCTCTCTCTTTTTATTTACCTCATCAACTTTGGGATGAGTCCATCTGTAATGACCATACATATTTATGGCAAATGATACCGGTTGCAATAACATACTTGAATATAATCCTTCTTGAAAAAAAAGAAAAAACAATAAAATGTTATACAAGTATCCAAACCAAAAATTAAGAACCTTTCTCTGTGTCGCTAGATAGACACATCCAAGCCCTGTCAAAACAGCAATTAATTCCAATAGGCTTACTCCTTGACCACCTATTTGAAAAATAACATTTTCTACACTAAAAAAATCCATCATAAAAAATTATCCTACACTACCTTCAAGAGTTACCTGTAGCAATTTTTGCGCTTCAACTGCAAACTCCATTGGAAGTTGATTTAATACTTCTTTTGCATACCCATTAACAATGAGGCCAACTGCATCTTCTGTTCCAATACCTCTTTGTTGACAATAAAACAATTGATCTTCACTTATCTTAGAAGTCGTAGCTTCGTGTTCAAGTATAGCAGTATCATTTTCATTTTCGATATAAGGAAACGTATGTGCCCCACATTTATCGCCTAGTAATAAACTGTCACATTGAGTAAAATTTCTTGAAAAGTCGGCATTTGGTAATATCTTAACAAGCCCCCTGTAACTATTGTCACTTTTGCCGGCAGATATACCCTTGCTCACAATTCTGCTCCTAGTATTTTTTCCAATATGAATCATCTTTGTCCCGGTATCGGCTTGTTGATAATTATTTGTTACTGCTACCGAATAGAATTCCGATATCGAATTATCTCCTCTTAATATTGTGCTTGGATACTTCCATGTAATTGCAGAACCAGTCTCAACCTGCGCCCAAAATAATTTACTGTTTTCTCCCTTGCAGATACCTCTCTTTGTGACGAAATTAAATATTCCGCCTTTCCCGTTTACATCTCCGGGATACCAATTTTGAACGGTGGAGTATTTCACATGAGCGTCCTTTAGAACTATTATTTCAACAACTGCTGCATGCAACTGATTTTCATCCCTCTGAGGAGCAGTGCACCCTTCCAGATAACTCACATAAGAGCCTTCATCTGCAACAATAAGAGTCCTTTCAAACTGCCCTGTGCCTTTTGCATTAATCCTGAAATAACTGGACAACTCCATTGGACATCTAACCCCTTTTGGAATATAACAAAATGATCCATCACTGAAAACTGCAGAGTTAAGTGCCGCAAAATAATTATCCCCATACGGAACAACCGAAGCGAGATATTTCTTTACAAGATCGGGATAATCCCTTACTGCTTCTGAAAACGAGCAGAATATTATCCCCTTTTCGGCCAATGATTCTCTGAATGTCGTTTTTACAGAAACAGAATCAAAAACGGCATCTACGGCGACTCCCGCAAGAACATTCCTTTCATCAAGAGGTATTCCCAACTTGTCAAAAGTTGCCTGCAATTCGGGGTCTATAACACCATCCTTGGAGGGCTTTCTTGGTGATGCAAAATATATAATATCTTGATAATCTATTATTGGGATTTTAAGATGTGGCCATTTAGGCATTTCCATCGTAAGCCATTTATTATAGGCTTTTAATCTGAATTCAAGGAGCCATTCAGGTTCACCTTTCTTTTCTGATATCAGTTTTATGACAGATTCATTAAGTCCCTTAGGTATTAGCTCTTGATCCAGTGTGGTTTCGAATCCGTGTTGATACTCACCTTCAGTAACCTGCTGTATTATATTATCGTTTTCACTCATCTGCTTACAAAGTTAAATCTTTTAATCTATTTTTGTGAAAAATATCCGGTTATGGTAAACAGCGACGAATTTAAGAAAAAGACTGAAATTTCCGACATTGGCAAAAATGCATTTACAGCAAAATTGCTTTCTGAAGTTAATTCAAGCCTTGACTCTTCTTTAATTTTCGGTCAAGAGAATGAATACATATGGGATAACTCACATTCCCTTTTTCTTGAAGGCATAGACTTTGATTTGACATATATGCCATTAAAATATTTGGGATACAAATGCACAATAATGTCTTTTGGCCCATTATATTCAAACCTCTTTTTACCGGACAATATTTCAATACGGATAGGCCTTTCAGGTCGTTTTTCCGCCGAAGACGTCGAAGAATTGTGGTCCGGAATGGTTGCTGCCATTAGAGAACACAAAGTTGAAAAAGTTTCACTGGAACTTTCACCTTCGCTTACTGGTCTTACAGTATCTGTTTCTTCACAAGGGAAACAAAAGAGAAGCATCTTTGTTCAAAAATCCCCCCCTTCTTCGGGAGACCTTGTTTGTCTATCAGGCAATCTGGGAGCAGCCCTTATGGGCTTACATCTACTTGAAAGAGAGAAGAAACTTTTCAGTAAAAATTCTGCACAACCGAATCTGGAGAATTATAAATATATTTTAAAAGCATATCTCAATCCGGAAATAAATACATCCCTTTTTGAGGAGTTCTATAAAAACGATATAATCCCGACACATGGAGAATTTCTCTCTAAGGGCTTAGCAGATTCAGTAAAAATGATGTGTCACAATTGTGGTTTTGGGGCAAAAATATTTCTTGATAAAATTCCGGTTGCTTCTCAAACATCTGCAATGGCCGAAGAACTTAATATTGACCCAATAACCGCAGCGCTAAACGGTGGAAACGATGTGCAGTTTTTGTTTTCAATCCCGGTTTCAAAATATGAAATACTAAAAAAAGAGTTCCCTCAACTTGATATAATTGGTCATTTGTGCTCTCCAGAAATTGGAGCAGTTCTTATTACTCCCGACGGCTTATCTCTGGAGTTAAAAGCTCAGGCTTGGAGTAAATGAGTATTTGATCGCATTATTATCTAAAAATTCTAAAAAAGAACTGTTTAGAGAAATTTGATATTTTGAAGACATAAATTCCACGCTAAGGTTATTATCAAGGTCCGTAACATTAATTATTAAATTAGTTTTACCCTTGTTCTCCTTGATTTGTTTCACGAGATTTTTTCTTAAAAACCCGTCCAAGATTGAGACATCAATATTAATTTGAAAATTTCTTATAAAATCCTCTTTTGTATTGGCCAATAGCCTTATATTCTTTATTTTAAGAGAATACTCAGAGGGTTGAATTTTTTCACCGGTTTCGGATACTCTGTTATTTGTCGGATACCTTGGAACAACTGCACATTTTATTAATAACGGCAAGCCTTGCTGTAGGTATTGCATAAAGTTTTCATAATCTTTACCATACAAAGAGAAGCTGAACGAGCCGTCAAAATCCTCTACTGTAAAATTAGCAAATGGCTTACCAGTACTTCTTGTGTAAGATGTTTTAACGGAGCTCACCAAACCTGCCAAAATGACCTCTTTTCCATGTAATGATGGATTTTTAAGAGCCTTGTCGGGCAGCTCCCCTGCATCAGTTAATGTGTGAGATGCAAAAGTTTTAATTTCAAAACTATATTGATCGAGAGGATGTGCCGAAATGTACATCCCAATGAGCTCTTTCTCTCTTTTTAAAAGCTCAAGGCTATCCACATCGGGAATAGGAGGGATATCTGGTGTTACCGGTTTGGGGCTGTGTTTTTCTCCAAAAAGGGAATTACTCTCAGTTACAAAATCAGCTTGAAACCTACTGCCATATCTTAACAACTGGTCAAGAAAAGTTTCATCTTTATTGTTTGTAACAAAAAACTGTTCTCTTTTAATTTGATTATAACTGTCAAATGCTCCGGCATAAATGAGAGACTCTACAGTACGTTTGTTTACGGCAGATAAATTTACTTTTTCTACAAAATCAAAAATTGATTCAAATCCACCATCAGTAGCTTCTCTTGCTTTAACAATTTGTTCAACAGCTGCGGCACCCACACCCTTTACTCCTGCCATTCCAAAACGAATATCCCCTTTTTTATTCACAGTAAAAGTATCTGCACTCTCGTTTACGTCCGGGCCCAAAACGCTTATTCCCATCCTCTTACACTCATCCATCAATTTAGCAATCTCAGTAATATCATTAAGGTTTCTACTAAGAGTTGCTGCCATATACTCGGCAGGATAATTGGCTTTGAGGTAAGCTGTTTGGTAACCTATCCAGGCATAACACGCTGAATGTGATTTATTAAAGGCATATTCGGCAAAAGCCTCCCAGTCTTTCCAAATTTTTTCGAGAATTTCTTTGGGATGACCGTTTTCTTGCCCTCCGGCTAAGAATTTTGCCTTCATTTTGTCCATCTCATCTTTCTTCTTCTTCCCCATTGCCTTTCTCATACTATCGGCATCTCCCCTTCCAAAACCTGCCAGTTTCTGAGATAAAAGCATCACTTGCTCTTGGTACACTGTAATACCATAAGTATCTTCCAGCACCTCCTTCATTTCGGGCAAATCATATTCAATTTGCTTTAATCCAAACTTGCGATGAATAAAATCTGGTATATATTCCATTGGCCCAGGTCGGTACAGTGCATTCATGGCTATAAGGTCTTCAAACCGATTAGGCTTTAACTCTCTAAGCCACTTCCTCATTCCGTCCGATTCAAACTGAAATGTTCCAAGTGAATCTCCCCTGCTAAATAGTGCAAAAGTCTCCGCATCGTCTAACGGAATATGTTCAATATCAAGGTCAATATTGCGTGATTTCTTAATATTTTTAACAGCATCTTTTATAATAGAAAGGGTCTTTAATCCCAAAAAGTCCATTTTTAACAACCCGACATCTTCAATAAAAGAACCTTCATATTGAGAAACCCACATCTCTTCTCCTGTTTCCTTGTCTTTAGCAGTGCTGATAGGTATATATTCTCTTAAATCTTCCCTTCCTATTAGAATCGCACAAGCGTGTACCCCAACATTTCTAACATTTCCCTCCAACTTTTGAGCAAATTCAATAGTGTCTTTAACAAGCTGACTTCCTGTATTTACAGCCTCCTGAAATTCAGGCACATACTTAAGACAGTTTGCCAAAGAAACCTCAGTTGCCTTACCGTCAATATCGGGGAGCTTCGTAGGTATCATTTTGGCAAGCCTGTCAGATTCATTGAGAGGAAGCTTCTGAATTCTGGCAACGTCTCTGATTGCACTTTTGGCCGCCATTGTACCAAATGTAATTACGTGAGAAACCTTCTCTTTACCATATTTTTCCTCAACGTAACGGAGAACTTTAGAGCGTCCGTCATCGTCAAAGTCTATGTCAATATCCGGCATAGACACACGATCTGGATTAAGAAATCTTTCAAAAAGCAAATCATATTTGAAAGGATCCAACTCAGTAATTTTAAGACAATAAGCTACAACAGAACCGGCAACTGACCCCCTGCCCGGACCTACCGATACACCCATTCTTCTTCCGGCAAAAATAAAATCTCTTACAATGAGAAAATAGTCCGGAAATCCCATTTTTTTAATTGTGGCAAGTTCAAATTCTATTCTCTCTATCTGGTCTTCGCTCAACTCTCCATACCGCTCTTCGGCACCAGTATAAGTTAAACTTCTCAGATACTCATTTGCATCATCAAAGGCATCTGGAAGAGGAAAATATGGCATAATTGGGTCAGAGTCTATACTATATGACTCGATTTTATCTGCAATTTCAAGGGTGTTTTCAAGAATCTCTGGAAGATCCTTAAAAATTTCTCCCATCTCTTCTTGAGTTTTGAGGTACTCCTGCTTAGAATAACGAAGTCTGTTAGGATCGTCATAATCGGCATTAGTCGTAAGACAAATCAGCCTGTCGTGAGCTTCTCTGTCGTCGGCAGATACAAAATGAACATCATTCGTGGCAATACATTTAACATTGTGTTTTGCTGCAAGTTCAATAATTACCTTGTTAACCTTTTGCTGCTGTGGAAAAACCGTTGTATCAGCTCCGGGAACATCTGTTTCGTGTCTTTGAAGTTCAAGATAGTAATCATCCCCGAATAAGTTTTTATACCAGATTATTGTCTCCTCAGCCTCATCAATTCTACCTGCAGCGATTGACCGTGGAACCTCTCCGGCCAGACAAGCTGACGAGCAGATAAGATTATCTCCATACTTTTCAAGAAGCTCTCTGTCAATTCTTGGCTTATAGTAATAACCCTCTATAAAAGCGTAGGATGAAAGTTTTATCAGATTTTTATATCCCTTGTAATTTTTTGCCAGTAAAACAAGATGGTAACTGCTTTGATCTTCTTTGCCTCTTCTTAGAAATCTACCCTCTTTAGATACATAAAACTCACAACCTATTATGGGCTTAACGGTTGGATATTTTTTTGCTGTTTTCAGAAATTCTTTAACTCCGAACATATTTCCATGATCGGTAATTGCCAGAGCTTGCTGATTATCTTCAGAAGCTCTTTCAAAGAGTCTGTTTATGGGAGCGGCACCATCCAGAATAGAATACTGGGTGTGTACGTGTAAATGAACAAAGGGCATTTTTGGTTGATTAAAGTGCTATAAAGATAATAAATGAGGGTGAATTATACTAAAACATTACCCGTCATCTCAACAGGTTTTTCTATTCCCATTATTTTCAGTATAGTAGGGGCAATATCTGCCAGGATTCCATCTTTAACCTCCTTAATTGTGTCATCCACAACTATAAAAGGAACAGGATTTAAAGAGTGAGCAGTATTTGGAGAGCCATCCGGATTGATGGCAAAATCAGCATTCCCGTGATCGGCAGTTACCAGAATTGTGTAGCCGGCCTCTTTTGCAATAGGAATAATATCTCCTACGCAATTGTCTACAGTAAGGACGGCCTTTTTAATTGCATCATATACTCCTGTATGACCAACCATGTCTCCATTGGCAAAATTCAGAATTATTAAATCTTGTTTATTGTTTTGAATCTCTTTTATAAGAGCATTTTTTATTTCTACAGCGCTCATCTCCGGTTGAAGATCATAAGTGGCCACTTTTGGAGAATTTATTAATACCCTGTTTTCATTTTGGAAAATAGCCTCTCTTCCTCCCGAAAAGAAGAAAGTTACGTGGGCATATTTTTCTGTTTCGGCAATTCTTAATTGCGTTTTACCTGCATCGGCCACAACCTCTCCAAGAGTTTTTTGCACATTTTCTTTATCGTAAAGTATATGTAAGCCTTTGAATTTGTCATCATAAGGAGTTAAACAACAGTAGTACAAATGAATTGTTTTCATCCCAAAATCAGTCATATCGGATTGAGTTAAAACCGATGTAAGTTCTCTTGCTCTATCGTTTCTAAAGTTGAAGAAAATAACAGCATCTCCCTCACTAATAGTCGCTAATGGAGTGTTATCTGAATTAACAGCTACCATTGGTTTTATGAATTCATCAGTAACATCGTTGTCATAACTTTTTTGCATAGCATCAACAGGATTTGAAAAAGTATCTCCCGCCCCTTCTACAAGAAGATCATAAGCAAGCTTAACTCTCTCCCATCTTTTATCTCTGTCCATTGCATAGTATCTTCCAATTATAGATGCAATTTTACCAGTCGTCGCTTTAAGATGATTTTCCAACTGCTCAATATATCCCTTACCACTTCTTGGATCGGTGTCGCGGCCATCCATAAAACAGTGTACAAAAACATTCTCCAGTCCCTGTTCTTTTGCAACACTTGTAAAAGCAAAAAGATGCTCAAGAGAACTGTGAACACCTCCATCGGATACCAGTCCCAAAAAGTGAAGTTTTTTTCCGGAAGTTTTCACATAATCGTACACATTTTTTATTTCTATATTGTCTAAAAGCTTATTTTCCCGGCAAGCTTTGTTAATTTTAACCAAATCCTGATAAACAACTCTACCGGCTCCTATATTTAAATGACCTACCTCAGAGTTTCCCATCTGCCCTTCGGGAAGACCAACATCTTCGCCGCAAGCCATCAATTTTGAATGAGGATATGCCGATTTTAACTTGTCAACATTAGGTTCTCCCTGTATATAAATAGCATTGGATTTATCGTGTCTACCCTCTCCCCATCCGTCGAGGATCATTAAAAGTACCTTTTTGTTCATAATAATAATTACATTTGTTGGTTACATATATGCGGCAAATTTATACAAATTATGCACAAAAAGGAAAACAGAAAAAAAGGTTCAAAGTTCAATAGTCAACGAAGAAACGAATCAAAGCAGAATAAAGAAGAGATTACCGGGAAAGTAAGCATGACTCGTGAAGGTTTTGCCTTCATAGTTTCTGAAAACAGAGAAAATGATGTCTTTGTTAATGCCCGAAAGTTAAGAGGAGCGCTACATAACGACATTGTTAAGGTTGTTGTTACAAAGAGTAAAGCAAACTCTAAAAGACAAGAGGGAGAGGTAATTGCCATATTAGAGAGATCTAAAACCCCGTATACCGGAATTATTCAGATTACCGGCCGAGATGCTTGGGTTATTATCGAAAATAAAAACATGCCGTATGATATTCGTATTCCAAGCGATCAGGTTTTAAAGGAAGATAATGGTAAAAAGGCATCAGTAATTGTTGACTCCTGGCCTGCAAAGTCATCCGACCCCTTAGGCCATATCCTTGACATCCTTGGTAAACCGGGCGATAATAACACCGAGATGCATGCAATTCTTGCTGAATTTGGATTACCTTTCAAATTTGAACCAATAATCGAAGAAGAGGCTGAGAAGATTTCCGAAGTTATTGATGATAATGAAATTAAAAACAGAAAAGATTTCAGAAATATTTCAACTTTTACGATCGACCCTAAAGATGCAAAAGATTTTGATGATGCATTATCATTGAGAAGCACAGAATCTGGAAATTGGGAGGTTGGAGTACATATTGCAGATGTAACTCATTATGTTAAACCGGGCTCAATCATAGATAAAGAGGCGCTTGAAAGAGCTACTTCGGTTTATCTTGTAGACAGGACAATCCCTATGCTTCCGGAAAAACTATCAAACAAATTATGCTCGCTTCGACCAAAAGAGGACAAGCTTTGTTTTTCGGCCGTATTTGAGATTACCGAAAAGGGTAAAATTATTTCCAGATGGTTTGGCAGAACAATTATTAATTCAGATTACCGTTTCGATTATGACGGTGCTCAGAGTATTCTAGAAGGTGAAAACGGACCAATGAAAAGTGAGCTTCTTACTCTACATAAAATTGCAGGAAATCTGAGAGATGAGCGCTTCAGACAAGGAGCAATAAGTTTTGAAAGACCGGAAATGAAAGTAGAGGTAGATTCACAGGGAAAACCAATTAAAGTATATTCGAAGGAGAGCAAAGACTCAAATTGGCTTATCGAAGAATTTATGTTGCTTGCAAACAGGGAAGTGGCGGCATTTGTAGGAAAGGTATCTGCCAAAAAGGGAGACCCGAATAAAACAAGAACATTCGTTTACCGTATTCACGAAGAGCCAAAACTGGATAAAATAGCAGCATTAAGATCTTTCATAACCCATTTCGGTTATCAGCTAAAGCCCGCTAAAAACGCAAGAGAACTATCCACATCAATTAATACACTTTTGGATTCTGTTAAAGGGAAACCGGAAGAGGGTGCAATTGAGATATTTGCTCTTAGATCAATGGCTAGAGCTATTTACTCTACCGATAATGTTGGGCACTATGGTTTGGCTTTCGACTATTATACTCATTTTACCTCTCCAATTCGTCGATACCCGGACATGATGGTACACCGGCTTTTGGCTCATTATTTGGATAATGGCAAATCAGAAAATAAGGCCAAATATGAAGATTGGTGCAAATACTCTTCGGAAAGAGAACAATTAGCAGCCGATGCAGAAAGAGCCAGCATAAAATACAAAGTAGTTGAGTTTATGCAAGACAAAATTGGGCAAGTCTTTTATGGAAATATCTCGGGAATAACCGAATGGGGCATATACGTAGAAATTGAGGAGACAAAAATTGAAGGAATGATTCCATTAAGAGATATTAAAGAAGACTTCTTCGTTTTTGACGAAGAATCATATACTCTGACCGGAAAGCGATCGGGTATAAGATATACTATGGGTAGTAAATTAAAAATTAAAGTAGAAAAAGCTAATTTAGAACAAAAATTACTCGATTTTTCTCTTATTTGGGAGCCAATTCAACGGTAAAATGCCTCATTATTGAAGCTTCCTTTATAATTTTATAGCCCTTTTTAATTTTATCGCGTCTATCATATACGTTTTTTAACGCTGCAGCAACGTAGTCCATATGGCTGTTAGTATACACACGTCTTGGAATTGCTAATCTTAAAAATTCCAACTCCGGATACCTGTTTTCTTTAGTTTCCGGATCTCTATCGGCAAGTAGAGTCCCTACTTCCACCCCCCTAATTCCAGCTTCAATATACAACTCAATTGCAAGAGTTTGAGCCACAAAGTCTTCAACTGGAATATGAGGTAAAAACTTTTTAGCATCTATAAAAATTCCGTGCCCCCCAACAGGTCTTTGATATGGAATTTTATATTCATCAAGTTTTGAAGCCAGATATTCAACTTGCTTTATTCTTGTTTCAAGATATTCAATATCAATACCTTCTTTAAGACCTACGGCTAAAGCATTCATATCACGACCTGCCATTCCTCCATAAGTATTGTAGCCTTCAAACAAAATATTAAATTTCTGACAAGCTTTTTGGTCTTCTTCGTGACGAAATGCAATAAAACCACCAATATTAACATTCCCGTCTTTTTTTGATGACATTGTCATGAAGTCTCCAAAACGAAACATTTCATTGCAGATATCAATTATATGTCTCTTTGAATAGCCATCTTCCTTTTTCTTTATAAAATATGCATTCTCTGCAAATCTGGCACTATCAAACAATATCTTAATTCCTCCATACCTTTTGGCCAGTGCATAAACTCCTTTAATGTTATTCAAAGAAACCGGCTGCCCACCAACGGTATTATTTGTAATAGTGATAATTATAAATGGAATTTTATCGGCAGGATTTGATTTTAAAACTTCTTCAAGTTTTTTTAAATCAACATTTCCTTTAAATGGATACTCCGATTCTGTGTTTTCGGCTTCCTGAACAGAACAATCAATTGCAATAGCTTTTCTGAATTCAATATGACCCTTGGTTGTATCGAAATGAGAGTTTCCCGGGACAATATCTCCCTCCTTAACGAAGGCCGAAAACAGGACGTTTTCGGCAGCCCTGCCTTGATGGGTAGGGAGAAAGTAGTTAAAGCCGGTAATATTGGTTATTGTGTTCTTTAAATTAAAGAATGATCTGGAGCCGGCATAACTTTCATCACCCTCCATAATAGCAGCCCATTGTTTATCGCTCATTGCTCCGGTTCCAGAGTCTGTAAGTAGATCGATATATATCTGTTCGCTTTTAAGATTAAACAGATTAAATCTGCACTCTTTAATCCATTTTTCTCTTTCATCCGGACTACTTTTCCTGATGAACTCTACCATTTTGATTTTGTATGCCTCAGCAAAAGGAAGTTCCATAGTTATAAGATTTGAGTTACTTACAAATTTTGCAAAAATTGGGGTAAAAAGCAAAAAAATCCCGCCCTAAGGCAGGATTTCTTTAATATTATTTTAAGATATAACTATTTCTTCGCTAAAAGTTTTTTCTCGCTTCTTTTGTACATATCATAAACAATAGGCGTTCCAACAAAAATTGATGAGTATGTTCCAATAAGAACACCAACAATTAAAGCTACCGAAAATCCTCTGATTACTTCACCTCCAAAAATTGCAATTGCCAACAAAACTACAAGGGTTGTACCCCCGGTATTAATTGTTCTGGACAAAGTGCTATTAAGAGCTTCGTTAATGTTTATCTCCAAAGCCCGCTTAGGATGAAGTGTTTTATATTCACGAATTCTGTCAAAAATTACAACGCTGTCATTTATAGAATAACCAATAATTGTAAGAACAGCCGCTATAAATGACTGGTCCACATCGAGAGAGAATGGTAAAATTCCCGAGAAAATTGAGAAGAAACTTATTACAAATATTGCATCGTGTATCAAAGCTACTAGACCTCCAGTACCCCACGACCAGTTTCTGAACCTTGCGGCAATGTATAGAAATATTGCAAAGAGAGCAAGAGTCAAGGCTATTATAGCATCTCTCTTAATGTCATTAGCTATTGTAGGTCCAACTTTTTCAGAACTTATAATACCATTAGGATTATCTGTAGTTGAAGTGAACTGCTCATATGTTAACGGTTTGGCAAAGAGATTTTTCACAGAATTGTATAGTTTTGTGTCTACAATTTTATCTGTCTCCGGCGAACTATTGTTAATCATATATTTAGTGGTGATTTTCATTTGGCTTCCACCACCATACTGTTTAACTTCGACGCTCTCCTTAAATTCATCTAATACCGCTTTTCTAACTTCTGCTGTTGTAACATCTTTATCAAATCTCACAACATATGTTCTACCACCGGTAAAATCTACACCATAGCTGAACCCTTTTGTAAAGATTGATGTAAGACCTATAACAGTCACAGAAATCGGAAATATGTATGCGTATTTTCTTAGTTTAACAAAATCAATTTTTGTGTGTGTTAAAAAGTCTCTTGTAAATTTATTATCAAAAGAGATTGGTTTGTTTTTAGCAAGCCTCGATTCAAAAATTAATCGAGTAATAAATATTGATGTAATCAAAGAAGTTATTATACCAATTACCAATGTTGTTGCAAATCCCTGTACCGGACCCGATCCGAAAATTGCCAAAATTACACCGGTTATTATTGTTGTAAGGTTTCCATCCACAATTGCAGAATAAGCATTGTTGTAGCCATCTGTAATCGCAAGTCGTAAACCTTTTCCTGCTCGTAACTCCTCTTTTATCCTTTCGTAGATAATTACGTTTGCATCTACCGCCATTCCAAGAGTCAGAACGATACCGGCAATTCCGGGAAGTGTTAGTACTTCACCAAATGACACAAGTGCACCAAACAAAAACAAAACATTTGTCATTAATGCAGCACTTGCAGCAAGACCTGCCCCATGATAGAAGAATATCATATATGCCAAAACAAGAAGGAAAGCAATAACAAACGATGTAAGACCTGCATTTATTGACTCACTTCCCAATGATGGACCCACTACAGCTTCTTGTACAATTCTGGCAGGTGCCGGAAGTTTACCCGATTTTAAAACGTTTGCAAGGTCATCTGCTTCATTAACTGTAAAATGACCGGATATCTGAGATCTGCCACCTGTTATTTCTTGATGAACTCTCGGATAAGAGTATACCATACCGTCTAACACGATAGCAATACAACGATCGATGTTGTTGGCTGTCATTGTTGCCCAAATTCTTGAACCCTCCGCATTCATAGCCATATCAACTTCAGGAGATCCTCCTGAATTTGAGAAAGTTTTATTTGCATCAGTAATAACACCTCCGTCAAGCGGGGCTTTGCCGTCTCTTGATGTAGATTTTATTGCAATAAGTTCATAAATGATATTGTTCTTGTCGATTGGTTTAACTGTCCATAACAATTTTAGATCAGAAGGGAAAAGAGCTTGAACCTGAGGCATTCTCAAGAAAGCTCCAATTTTTGCGGTATCTTTATAGTGAGCACGTCCAACACATGGTCCATCCATCAATTGACCTTGAGCCGAACTTGGATTTAACAAGAAGAATAGCGGGAAATTCTGAGCATAGTTAGCCTCATTTGCAGACAAGCTATCTTTTGCAGCAGCAATCTCCTTAAGAAGAGAATCTGCTGGTGCCTTTGCCGAAGCTAAAGCCTTTGTAGTGTCAGTAGCAGTTTGAACAGCTCCATTTGCAGATTGAATCTCTTTTATTACTTTGTTAGCCTCTTCAAGATATGGATATACCTCAGGATTTTCATACGTTTCCCAGAATTCGAGAGAAGCAGTACCTTGCAACAATTTACGAACACGTTCAGGTTCCTTCACTCCAGGTAACTCAACCAGAATTCTTCCGGTATTTCCAATTTTTTGAATATTTGGCTGACTTACTCCAAATCGTTTAATACGATTTCTTAGAACGTTAAAAGAGTTTGAAATTGCACTTTCGGCTTCTTGTCTTATTACATTTATTACCTCTTGGTTTGTTGTCTCTGGTTTAATTTTGTCTCTCATCTCAAAAGTGCCGAACACTTGAGACAATCTTTGTCCTGGAGCAACTTTATCCCATGCTTCGCTGAATAAAGTAATAAAGTCAGACCTTGAATTCAGAGAATTTTCTTCTGCTGTTTTCATGGCTTGAAGAAACAGAGGAGATGTGTTGTTGTTTGAAAGTGCTATAATAAGCTCCGAAACTTTTACTTCCAACATAACATTCATTCCACCCTTTAAGTCAAGACCAAGGTTAACCTCTTTTTCCTTTATGTCTTTGTAAGTAAATCCTAAGAATACTTTTTCGGCAGTAATGGAGTCAATAAAAAATCTCTCTTTTAGACGATGTAGTGAGTCAAGATAAAAAGCTTTATCAAACTCAGGTACATTTTTAAAAGCCGGAGATTTTTGCTCCTGAAGGACAGCTGCATCTGCATAGGCCACTGCCTTGTTTTCCTGATGCTTGGTTGCCCAGGTAAAAGAGAGCTGGTACAAGCAGGCCAGGGCGATTAATATTGCCACTATTCGAATGGCTCCTTTGTTTTGCATTTATTATTAAGTTTTAATTTGATATTACTTACGGAAAATAGGACACAAAATTAGTATTTTTTCCTAAAATATAAAGAAATTCGTACTTTTGTTCACCTATTTTGAACCATTTATGAATAAGCCTGTATTCCTGTTTCTATCTTTTATGCTGTCAGGTAGTATCATTTTTGCTCAACAGAAGAATATTGACACACTTGTCAACAAAGCCGAAAAAGCTAGGTTTGCCTACGATTTCAGGAACGCCATATCGCTTTATAAAGAGGCTTCCGAGATTAGTTCAGATTCAATTTTTAAGCAAAATATACTTACTCTGATTGCCAAATGTGAAAATGGCATTTCTATGCTTGAATACGGCATTAAACCAACAGTTATTGGTAATATTGATTTGTCTTTCCGAGATTTCTTCCTCTATTATGACGATCTTTCGGACAGTTCTTGGTGTCAGGTACCTCAAAATATCTCAAACGCTCCTGTTTCATTATCTCCCAGATGTGTCACTTATTTGCGGGGTGGGGAAAAAGAGATTATTTTTTCAGGCAAGAATAAAAATGGCAGATGGAAACTCTTCTCAATAAAGCAGATTTCTGATGACAAATGGAGTTACCCAACAATTATTAATGAACTTTCAAACTCACAGGGCGACGAAGTTTTTCCTTTCATTAGCAAGGACGGTTCACAGCTATTTTTCTCATCTAACGGATTTTACGGGCTGGGCGGTTATGACTTGTATGTAAGTAATTGGGACAACCAGACTAGTCAGTGGGGAACTCCTCAGAATATGGGATTTCCATACTCATCTCCAATGAACGATTATCTATTCGTAAATACCGACGATGGTAAATATTCTTACCTCGCCTCAGACAGAGATATAAAAAGCGCCGACAGCATAAGGGTTTACCAACTAGAGCGAGATGTTACCCCTGTTAAACGCTCATTTACAAATTATTCAGAAATTAAATTTGTTGCTTCTTTAAATCCTGACTCTACCATTGTTTCCAATGTTCCTCAAAATTCAAAAGAAGATTCGTTAAAAGTAAGTGCTTCAGCAGATGAATATTCGGTTAAAGTTATTAAAGTGAGGGATATTCAAGAAGAAATTGAAAAATTTATTAAAACAATTGCAACTAACAGGAGCTTATATCAATCGCTTACAAATGATGCCGATAAAAAACTTTTAGAAAAAAAGATTGAGGAGAACGAGCTTAAACTTATATCTCTACAGTCTGATTTAAGATCTGCTACACAAGATGTTCAAAAAAGCGAAATGGAGTTCCTTCAAAAAGGGATGCTAACTCCAAGAATAAACCAATCAGACGATAATAACACAAAACTCTCATCTGCAGCAAATAAGTTTAATCCTAAAAGATTGTCACTAGGCAGATTCCCTGAAATTTTAATTTCTGAACCAATTAAACCATTTAATTATTCATTTCGAATTGAACCTGTTTCGGTTGTTGCTCCGTTTGATTCAATTCCCGGAGGCATAATTTTTACCGTTCAACTGTTTGTTACCTCAAATAAGGCAGGTGAAAAATTATTAAGAGGAGTTTCACCTGTTTTTGAAGATATAACATCATCCGGTAAATACATTTATTTTTGTGGAGCATTTTCAACATATGAGCTTGCGAACGAGGCAATTTTAAAAATTAGAAAGGTGGGAATTAATGGTGCAATAATTTCATCATTCAACAATAAGAAGCCTGTCCCTTTAAAGCAAGCTAAATTGTTAATGGAACAAAGAGATAAAAATATGGGGTATCGCATAGCCCTTGAGAAATACTATGAGAATGGAGTACCTACTGAATATTTAGACCTTATACGAAAAAATTGTGATAAGGATATTGTAAAAGCAGACATATCAGGTAAAACTTCATATTTTATTGGTACTTTCACTAACAGGAATGAGGCAGAAAAAATTGTCTTTCTCTTAAAGAATGCAGGCGCCGAAGGAGTAAGTATGGAAGAGTTTAAATTAGAATAGTCCGTGCATTAAATGAAAAATTTTGTGCCTTAAAAAGATTTAGTATCTTTGCAATCCTTTTGCAGATAAAGCTATTCACTGAACATAAATTCAGCATCCTGGTGAGGTGGGTGAGTGGCTGAAACCAGCAGTTTGCTAAACTGCCGAACTCGTAAGGGTTCCGGGGGTTCGAATCCCCCCCTCACCGCTAAGAGAAAAAAGCAATGTCCGTAAGGACAATATTAAAAAGATAATCCCCGTTGAGCTAGCTCAAAGCGGGGATTTATTTTTAATACTTTTTCCGCAGGAAAAATGCTTTTTTCTCTTAAAGCCCCCCTAATTGGGAAAGCCGAACGAAGAGAGGCAATCCCAAGTGAGGGCAACTCACTTGAACGGAAAGCCGAACGCAGAGAGGCAATCCCAAGTTGAGAAAACTCACTTGAATATTATCATTTTAAAAATATTTTTGCTTTTTAACTTTTCATATATATCTTTGCACTCCCATTCGGGAAAAGTCTTTTTCGGGGTGTGGCGCAGTTGGCTAGCGCACCTGCTTTGGGAGCAGGGGGTCCTCCGTTCGAGTCGGAGTACCCCGACAAATTGATTGAAGAGTCGCATTTTATGTGACTCTTTTTTAATTTTTCGTATAAAAAATATACCTTGCATAATCAAAACTATATCTATGAAATCATTTAAACCTTTTGTATCCCTCTTTTTGGTGCTTTTTACCTTTTCATCCTGCACAAAATCAGACGCTTCATTGAATGAAACTAGTTCTAAACCGGATGTCAACAATCAAATTTTGTTAAATAACCTCAATTCAAATAGCTCAGATGGCCGATACATTATTGTTTTTAAAAAGAGTGTTATCAATCCCGAAGAAAAAGCAACTGCACTTAAACAAAAACATAATTTTGGATTAGGACATATTTACAAATACTCTTTGAAAGGCTTTTCGGCATATTTAAATGATTCATCTTTAAATGCATTAAGAAAAGATGCCGATGTTGATTATGTTGAACCGGATTTCATGCAATCTGCAAACTCTCAAGTAACTCCTACAGGCGTTAGAAGAATTATGGCAAATAAGCTATTTACAGAAATTTCTTCCGTTGATGTAGATGTTGCAGTTATAGATTCAGGGGTTGATATAAACCATCCAGATCTTAATGTTGTCGGAGGAGTCCACTTTTATTCTGTAGATAATGGCTCAGGTTTTAAAAGTTTTATTGACTCTAAATATGACGATGATTATGGACATGGTACTCATGTTGCCGGCATCATTGGTGCTTTAAATAATGATATTGGGGTTGTTGGAGTTGCACCTGGATGTAGAATATGGGCAGTAAAAGTTTTAGATAAAAAGGGTGACGGTTATACAAGTGATATTATTAAAGCGCTAGATTGGATTGCAGAAAGATCCTCCACTATTGAGGTCGTTAATATGAGCTTGGGTGGTACAGGAACAAGTAAAGCATATAGAGAGGCTATTAAAAACTGTGTTAGTAAAGGGGTTATAATTTTTGTTGCGGCAGGAAATTCCTCTAGAGATATTTTTGGTTATGATAATACTTTTGGAACTTATGACGATGAAATGCCTGCAGCTTTTCCGGAAGTAGCCACTATCTCTGCATATATCGATACAGATGGTACTTATGGCGGTAATGGGTACTCAACACCCTATGGAGCTGATGATACGTTTGGATCTTTTAGTAATTTCAGCAAAAATGCTTTGTCCACAAATCCGGTTGTTTCTCCCGGAAAAGGTATCGATCTCGTAATGCCGGGGAATGACATTTATTCAACAGCAATTGGCGGAAAATATGAAATTATGAGTGGAACAAGTCAAGCAGCCCCACACGCAGCAGGACTTGCCGCATTATATATCTTTCAACATGGCAGAGCAATGGACTCTTCTGGAGTATATTCTATACGCCAAAGCCTTATTGACAATGGTATACCGCAATCAAGTCCATATGCATTAATTAATCAGTCCGATCCGGACGGGAATTTTGAAAATCTAGGATGGGTAAATTCTAGTAATCCACTACCATCAACTGACTCTCTTTTAATAAGATCTATCACTCCTTCTCCCGTTAAAGTTGGAGCTACAGATATTATTATTAATGGAGCAGGTTTTAATTTTGGGGTAAAAGTCTCATTTGAAAATGGTGCAGGTGGGAAGTCTCCAATAATTTCCAATCTTTCATTATTAAATAGTGAGACTATTTCTGCAACTGTGTACGCCGAAAGTAGCACTCCATACAAGTTACAATATTGGGATATCCGAATAACAAATTTGGATGGAACGACACTACTTTTAAAGAAATACTTTATAGTTGATCAGAATAAGTAGTATTCCGAATATAATCATTTTACATTCTTTAGGCAGATTGAAATTGACAGAAATCAATTTTAATATAAAAGCACGCATATAATTAAAAAAATTATAGGTTTTTTACAAATGCTTTCATATTGTAACCTCAAAATCCATGATGTGGCGAAAACCGAACTTATCTACTGAAAAACAACCTATTAGAAATTGATCATTTAATACCAAATTTGCAATTTCTTTTAAACTTTCATCTTATTTTATAAATATTTATTTTCGATTCCAATAAGTTAAGAAAATAATTTTATCCAACAAAATTTTTTGCTTATTTTTGCAGTGTAGCTTTTAGTTAATATAGTTAGTAGTGAAGATCCCTATTTGTTTTTTTAAAAAAGGTGCCTTACAGCACCTTTTTTATTTTAAATTAACACATTTTATTTCTTTGAAGAATAGATCTTTATGAACTGAACTCTCTCAAACTTGTCAGGATTGCTTATACTTGTGTAATTAAGTTTGCCTTTAAAATCTTGAACACTTTTAAAACCCTGTTTGTCCATAAACAAGTGAAGATCATCAATTGCCTCTGTAATTACTTCAGCTCCTCTTTTATATAAAGCACTACACATTTGAACACATGAAGCACCTGCAAGAATGTGCTTTATTGCATCGGTTCCATTGTGAATTCCAGTGTTTGATGCTATTTCAATTCCCTTTACTAATGAAGATGTAATTGCAACCCATCTTAAACCATTAATATACTCATTATTTGCAGAAAATGCATCTGCCGGAATAATTTTAAGAGTCTTAATATCGATATCCGGTTGATAAAAACGGTTAAACATTACAACAGACTTTGCTCCATATGCTTTTAAAGCAGATACAAAACCGGGAATATTTGAGAACGTGTCTCCAATCTTAACTGATACCGGAATTTTTACCACGTCTGATACTTTTTTTACTACTTGTAAGTACTCTTTTTCAATATCGTCTCCTTTTTTGTTAATATCAAGAGGCAAAGAGTATAAGTTTAATTCAATTGCATCAGCACCGGCTTTTTCAATTTCTTTGGCAAATTCTGTCCATATTCCAGTACTATAACAATTAATACTCGCAAAAACAGGAATATCCACGCTTGATTTTAACTCTTTTATTAATTGCAGATATTTTTCAAGCGCGTTTTGTCTTGTGTAAAAATGCAGATAATCTGAATATTCCGAGCTTTCAAAAGACTGTGAATTAATAAAGTCGGCTTCGTTTGTAATTTGTTCTTCGAATAATGATTTTACAACAATGGCACCGGCTCCTGCTTTTGCAAATGCAACTACTTTGTCCGGCTGAGTTGTTAATCCGGAACTTGCTACAATAAAGGGAGATTTAAGCCTCATCCCCATAAAGTTTACCGAAATGTCAATCATAGTATTTTTTTTAAATTTTTTCCAATACTTTTCTAAAACTCAATTTTTCAGTAAGGATACCTCTTACTTCGCTAATTTTAATCCGTTCCTGCTCCATAGAATCTCTATATCTGATGGTTACACATTCGTCTTTAAGGCTTTGGTGATCAATTGTTACACAAAAAGGAGTACCTATTGCGTCTTGTCGTCTGTATCTCTTCCCAATACTATCCTTTTCGTCGTACTGGCAACTAAAATCAAATTTTAAGTCATCCAAAATTTTTCTTGCAACCTCCGGCAAACCATCTTTTTTAACAAGTGGCAAAACAGCAAGTTTTATTGGAGCCAAAATTTCTGGAAGTTTTAAAACGACCCTCTCCTCGCCATTTTCAAGTTTTTCCTCACAATATGCGGTAGAATAAACAGCAAGAAATGTTCTATCAAGCCCTACCGAAGTTTCTACGACAAAAGGAGTATAGCTTTCATTGGTTTCAGGATCGAAATATTGTAGTTTTTTCCCGGAGAATTTTTGATGACTACCCAAATCGAAATCGGTTCTTGAGTGAATTCCCTCTAATTCTTTAAATCCGAAAGGAAACTCAAATTCAATATCGGCTGCCGCATTGGCATAATGTGCCAATTTTTCGTGATTATGGAACCTATACTTGTTATCTCCCAATCCAAGTGCTTTATGCCATTTTAGCCTGGTTTCTTTCCAATATTCATACCATTTCATCTCTTCTCCTGGCCTTACAAAAAATTGCATCTCCATCTGTTCAAATTCTCTCATCCTAAAAATGAATTGTCTTGCGACAATTTCATTCCGAAATGCCTTACCTATTTGGGCTATTCCAAAAGGAATTTTCATCCTTCCAGTTTTTTGAACATTTAAAAAATTCACAAAAATTCCCTGAGCAGTTTCCGGGCGAAGATATATTATGTTTGTTTCATCACTAAGGCTTCCCATTTGAGTGCTGAACATAAGATTAAACTGACGAACATCTGTCCAGTTTCGTGATCCTGAAATAGGACAAACAATTTCACAATCAATAATCAACTGCTTTAATGCATCAAGATCATTTGAATTAAGAGCTTCATTCATCTTAAATTGTACATCTTTCGCTTTTTCTACGTTCCTTAAGATATTTGGATTTGTAGCACGAAACTGAACCTCATCAAAAGACTCCGCAAACTTTTTTCTCCCCTTTTCTACCTCTTTCTCAATTTTGTCCTCAATTTTTGCAATATGATCTTCAAGTAAAACATCGGCCCTGTATCTTTTTTTGGAATCTTTATTGTCAATCAATGGATCATTAAAAGCCCCAACGTGACCGGAAGCTTCCCAGATTTTCGGATGCATAAATATTGCTGAATCCAATCCAACTATATTCTCGTGAAGTTTCACCATAGCATCCCACCAATATTTTTTGATGTTATTCTTTAATTCAACTCCCATTTGACCATAGTCATATACAGCGCTTAATCCGTCATAAATCTCACTTGACGGGAATATAAAACCATACTCTTTAGCATGTGCAGTAAGGTTTTTAAATAGTTCTTCTTGTGTCATAAATGTAAATTATAGTGTGCGAAAATACTATTTTTGAATGGAAATTTAGCTCTTTTAATCTTTAAACGCAATAATTTTAACATTTAAAGAATCAGTAGACTCTTCCAATAGCTCTTTTAATGATTTTTTAATTTTTGGATGTATAAAGGACGGATTAAGTTCGCATAGTGGCATGAGAGCAAATTTGCGTAGATGAACCTTAGGGTGAGGAATGACGAGGTCCTTCTCACAAATAATTTTATCTCCATAAAAGATTATGTCTATGTCAATTTCTCTTGATTCATAGCTATTGAGGATATTCCTTTTTCTTCCCAAATCATTCTCAAAACCGAGAATTTTTTTTAACAACTCATTTGGATTAAATTCTGTTTCTATTTCGACTGCAAGGTTATAAAAGAGATCATCTGCATTAAAACCCCACGGCTCTGTCAAATAAAAACTAGACATTTTAATGGGTTGTTTCGATATTGTCTCAATTTTTTTTAGTGCCTTTAGAATATTTTCTCTTTTATTTCCCAGATTTGATCCGAGCAAAAGATAACAAACCTCACTTTTCATCATAAATACTAAAGCATTCCAAGCTCTAAAAGGGCTTCATCACTCATTCTGCTTTTATCCCATGGTGGATCGAAAGTGAGTTCAAGCGCAACATCTGTTACCCCAGGAACATCCAAAACTGCATCATTTATATCTTCCAAAAGTTGATCTGCCATAGGACAGTTTGGAGCAGTTAATGTCATTGTTATATATGCTTTTTGCTCATCATCAACTCTTATTTCATAAATAAGACCAAGATCATACACATTTACCGGAATTTCCGGATCGTAGACTTGTCTGAGCGCTCTTACTATCGATTTTTCAATTTCCATATTAATTTACATTTTATCAAAAATTGCTGCGTATGCTTTTATTTTAAGGACCATCGACCTTAAACCGTTAGCTCTTGTAGGAGACAAGTTGTCTTCTAGGCCTATTTGTTTTAAAAAATTTAAATCCGCCTCCAAAATTTCCCCGGGAGTTCTATTCGATAAAACCCTTGTTAAAAGAGAAATAATCCCTTTTGTAATTATTGCATCACTATCTGCCGAAAATATAATTTTTCCATCTACATAATCTGCCGCTAACCAAACTCTGGATTGACAACCTGTTATCAGGTTTGACTCCAATTTTCTGTTTTCATCAATAATTTTTAATGATTTCCCGATTTCTATAAGGTACTCGTACTTATCCATCCAATCATCAAAAATTGAAAATTCATCAATAATTTGTTGTTCTGTTTCTTTAATAGTCATGCTTTAATTTCCTGTTATTATTGAAATAAGATCAATTTATTTAGACAATATGTTCACTGCTCTTTTTAAAGATTCAATAAAATACTCTGCTTCTTCTATAGTATTATAAATCAACAAAGAAGCTCTTACAACACCATCAATATTAAACTTGTGCATTAATGGTTCTGCACATAATCTTCCCGATCTTAATGCAATTCCCATTTTATCCATAAGTGTCGCTATATCAGATGGATGTGTCCCTTCAATTGTGAAAGAAAAAAGAGGAATTTTATTACTCGGATTATCTCCATAAATTGTAAGGCCATTAATACTTCTTAGCTTTTCAGTAAGATATTCAACAATTAATCTATCGTGCTTGTTCACAAAATTCTTATCCAAAGACTGAACAAAATCTATCGCTTGACCCATTGCTGCAGCAGAAATAAAATTAGATGTCCCTGCTTCAAATTTAAGCGGTAGTGGAGCATAAGTGGTCTTTTCAAAAGAAACACTTTCTATCATATCTCCCCCGCCCATCCAGGGAGGCATTTCGTCCAATAACTCCTTTTTCCCATACATTACTCCAATTCCAGTAGGGCCATAAAGCTTATGCCCGGAAAACACATAAAAATCACAATCAATTTTTTGGACATCTACATCGGAGTGAACGATACCCTGAGCACCATCAATTAACACCTTAACACCCCTATTGTGGCAGATTTCCACAATTTTCTCAATTGGATTAATAAGTCCGGTAACATTAGAAATATGGGTAACTGAAACTAACTTAACACTATTATCAATTAGGCCAGATAATGAATCTACATCTAGATTTCCGTTGATATCAACAGAGAGTACTTTTATGTTTATCCCATACTCTTGCCCAATTAACTGCCATGGAACAATGTTCGAATGATGTTCTAATTCACTCAAAATTACAGAATCGCCTCTTTTTAAAATTGACTTTGAAAGGCTCCCGGCAATTGTGTTTATCGCACCTGTTGTACCTGAAGTAAAAATTATCTCTTCTCTATATTTAGCATTAATAAAAGCCCTTATTTTGTCTCTAGATTCTTCATAAAGAGCTGTAGCGTCATTGCTTAACTTGTGTGGTGCCCTGTGAATATTACCATTTACTTCGGAATACATATAGTTAATTTGATTTATTACTGATTTTGGCTTTTGGGCTGTAGCAGCATTGTCAAAATAAACTAAAGGCTTGGAATATATAATTTTAGATAATATTGGGAACTCTTCTCTTATTTTATTAATATTTGAAAACATCTCGTTATAATTGTAATTTAATCGTACAAAAGTAGTAAATTTGACGTAGTAATATCTTAAATACATGTACGAATACATAAAAGGAACTCTCACTAACGTCTCTCCTACAGAAGTTGTTCTTGAAAATGGTGGAATTGGCTTCAAAATACTCATTTCTCTTCAAACTTATTCCATGTTGAAATTAAATAGTGAAGCTAAGTTGTATATTTATCACCATTTGAGAGAAGATATTGAGGCTTTATATGGTTTTATAAATAAAGAGGAGCGATATATTTTTCTTAACTTAATCGAAGTGTCGGGAATTGGTCCAAACACAGCAAGGATGATGCTATCTTCTATGACTTCAGAAGAGATTAGAAATGCAATAATTACTGGTGATTTAAATAAACTTAAAGCTATAAAAGGGGTTGGTGTTAAAACTGCTCAACGATTATTAGTTGAGCTTAAAGATAAAATCGGTAAAGGTTCTCCTGAGGATATTAACTCAATTTTATTTGCTGGAGAGGATTCAGCAATAAAAAGAGAGGCATCTACGGCTTTAATACTTTTGGGATTCACTAAAACAAATGTTGAGAAAGTAATTGACTTGGTACTTAAAGATAATCAAGGGGTTTCACTTGAAGAATTAATTAAACAGGCACTTAAACGCTTATAATTTAAAATCTTTTTTTCTATATTTGCTAAAATTTTTAATCTTAAAACAATGAATATTCCTACAAATTTAAAGTACACAACAGATCACGAATGGTTAAAGTTAGATGGCAATATTGCCACAATTGGAGTTACAGATTTCGCTCAAAGTCAATTGGGTGATATCGTTTTTGTTGATATTCAAACAGAGGGAGAGTCATTATCTCAAGGAGATGTTTTTGGAGCAATTGAGGCTGTTAAAACTGTTGCAGATGGTCTTATGCCAGTTTCAGGTAAAGTTGTCGAAATAAATACTGATCTTGAAAATAGCCCCGAATCTGTAAATAAAGATCCTTACGGATTGGGTTGGATGATAAAAGTTGAAATATCAAATCCTTCGGAATTAGATTCACTTTTAGACTCAGAGGCTTATAAAGCTATATTATAAGCACTTCTTCATATCTTTTTTTACACAAAGCCTCTCAAACATTTTTTGAGAGGCTTTGTGTTTTAATATTCATTATATTTACATATTGATTTAAACATATTTCTATATGAAACATAGTTTTGGTAGCGATAACCATTCTGGTGCAGCTCCTCAAATTATTGAAGCATTAGCGCTTGCCAATAATGAATTCCAAATTGCTTACGGAGAAGATTATTACTCCCTTCAAGTTGAAAAAGAATTTAAAAAAATTCTTGGTGAGGATACATCAGTATTCTTTGCATTTAACGGAACAGGGGCAAATGTTCTCTGTCTTAGAGCTCTAGCAGAGAGTTATAATTCTATACTTTGTCCTGAAAATGCACACATTAATGTTGATGAATGTGGAGCTCCAGAAAAATTAACCGGATGTAAATTAATCTCTCTAACGGCAAAAGATGGAAAAGTAAGTCCAGAAACAGTAAAAAAAGAACTAAAAGGTTTTGGCTTTCAACATCATTCACAGGTTAAGGTTTTATCTATTTCACAACCAACAGAATTGGGAACCCTCTACTCACCGGAAGAAATAAAGGAATTAGCAGATTTAATGCATAAGTACAACTGCTTTTTACATATAGACGGATCAAGAATCGCAAATGCAGCAGCAGCATTAAAGTTGCCAATTAAAAGTTTTACAGCTGATTGTGGAGTTGATGCCTTATCATTTGGCGGTACAAAAAATGGGCTATTGATTGGAGAGGCTGCTCTCTTTTTTAAAAAAGAATTTGCTAAAAACTTTCTTTATATAAGAAAACAATCTGCACAACTCTATTCAAAAAGCAGATTCATAGCGGCACAATTTTTAGCCTATTTTAAAGATGATTTATACTTAAAACTTGCCAACCACTCTAATGAAATGGCAAAATATCTGGAAATCAGGCTAAAAGAGGTTAATTATATAAAAATTAGTCGGCCTGTTGAAACAAATGCGGTATTTGCATTTATCCCTAAACCTGCATTTGATGAAATAATTAAAAAACACTTTTTTTATGTATGGGATGAAGATACTTATGAAATTAGACTCATGTGTTCATTCAGTACTCAAAAAGAAGATATTGATTCTTTTATTGAAGACCTATTGAAACTTAACTATTAAAAACTTAAATACCTAACTTATGGAAGTAACTCGCACATTTGATCTCCTTGATAACCTCAGGGAAAAATATCAGAAAGATGATATACTTGCTCGTAAAGACAATGGAAAATGGATTAAGTATTCAGTTGAAGAATATAATAATTATTCTAATCTATTGGCCTATGCACTTTTAAGCCTCGGACTTCAAAAAGATGATAAAATTGCAACAATTAGTAATAATCGGCCTGAGTGGAACTTCATTGATATGGGGGTTGCTTTAGCAAATATGGTTCACGTATCTATCTATACCACATTAAGTAACGAAGATTATAGCTATATTTTAGACCATTGCGACGCAAAAGTTCTAATTGTTGGTAATGAACAACTTGCAAAAAAAATCACTCCAATAGTATTAAGCTTAAGTAGAGAGATTGAAGTTTATACAATGGATGAGGTATCCGGCTTTAAAAGTTTGAAATACCTGTATGAATTAGGAGAAAAAGAGAAATCTCGCTTTGAACCAGTTATTGCCAAAAACAAAACAAATATAGATCCAAATGAGGTGGTAACAATCATTTATACTTCCGGAACTACAGGTACCCCAAAAGGCGTTATGTTGTCTCACCGAAATTTAGTGTTTAACTTTATTGCACAAGCTGTTCAGCAAATAAGAGATCATCGTCATAAAATGCTTAGCTTCCTTCCATTATGTCATATTTATGAGATGAGCATGAATTACGATTACCAATACTTAGGAATTAGTATTTATTATGCCGAAAGTTTATCTACTATTGCTACAGATTTAGCAGATTGTCATGCAGATGGATTCTGTGCAGTACCAAGAGTATTGGAAATGATGTTTGGCAAACTTGAAGCAGCCGGCAAAGACTTAAAAGGAGTTAAAAAAATAATTTACACATGGGCATTTAAGTTAGCTTGCAAATTTGATTATAGTAATGGCCCTATATATATGATGCAACACAAGTTAGCAGATAAATTAGTATATTCAAAATGGAGAGAGAAACTTGGAGGAAAAGAGATGCTAGTTGTATCGGGTGGATCCTCTATCCAGGAAAAGATTATTCGCCTATTTACAGCTGCAAAAATGCAAGTTTTCGAAGGATATGGTATGACAGAAAGCTCACCGGTAATTGCTGTAAATAATCCTAAAGAGATGATTTTAAAAATTGGAACAGTAGGAAAAGTATTAGAAGGAACCGAGGTGAAGATTGCAGAAGATGGAGAAATTTTGTCTAGAGGCCCACACATTATGGTTGGATATTACAAAGATCCTGAATATACTTCACAGATTGTAGATTCAGAAGGATGGTTACATACCGGAGATATTGGAACCTTTGTTGATGGTATATTTTTAAAAATTACAGATCGAAAGAAAGAAATCTTTAAACTTTCTTCAGGTAAATATGTTGCTCCTCAAATTATTGAAAATATGCTAAAAGAGTCTTCATACATCGAAAACTGTATGATTGTAGGGGAAAATCAAAAATTTCCATCAGCTTTAATTATTCCTGATTTTAACAGATTACATTTTTGGGCGGCTAAACATAGTATTCATTATAATGACAATAATGACTTAATTAATATACCAGAGGTTCAAAAGAAAATACTCAAAGAAATTAATGTTGTTAACTCTAAACTTGCTCCTCATGAACAAATTAGAAGACCTCGACTAATCAATGACGAGTGGACGCCTTTAAATAATATGTTGTCTCAAACACTAAAATTAAAACGGCATAACGTTAAGAAGAAGTATTCATCAATAATAACTGAGATTTATAAATTTGAGTAATGATTAGAAGGGCTACAGACCAAGATGTATCTGGGCTGAAAAATATTTGGGAAAAATGTTTTACAGAAGAACAAGAATATATCATAAATTTCTTCAATAATTGCTTCCCATACTCTACAACATTTATTATTGAAATTGATAATACAATTGTATCTTGCCTATCAATACTCCCTTCTCACGCTTCTATAACCACCAATAATTCCAATATCAGAATAATTGGTGGTTACTTATATGCAGTAGGAACTCTTCCTGAACATAGAAATAATGGATATTCTCGAAGACTAATAGATTTTGTTAAAAATTATTGTACGAAACTAGGTTATACATTTATTAGTGTATTCCCAGCAAATGAAAGTTTATATTCTTTATACGACAATATGGGATTTAACGTTGTGCTACATGCCTTGAAGAATAAAATTGAATTTGCTTTAAGAAATTCATTTCAATCAAATACTTTACAACATGTAACAAATTATGATAATTTATTTGATCAATACAAAAAACAATCTCCATCTCAAATACTTCTTTTTGATACTTCTTTAAACGATTACATAATTTGCGATTTGAAAAACAAGAGTTGCTATATACAAACTAATTTTTCAAGGGATTTTTTCATATTCAGTAATTATATCGAAAAAACTAAAACTATTGAGACAGTAGGAATTATTCCCCCACAAATTTTAAAGGAATCCTCAGTTCTTTATCCAATAAATCCAAGCTTAAACAGCACAGAAGTTACATATATCTCCCCTATAACCTCAAATTTTCGAGATATTGAAAATCAAAATATAATAAAACGGGGTCTTTTGTTTTTAATCGATCACAACTATAGAGATCAACTGGAAAATCTTTTTCTTTTATTTACTCTGGAATAAATTTGTGTTCCACGAGGAACAAAAAGATCTATCTGCCAAAGTGTACAAGTAATACAGAAATATCAGCTGGAGAAACTCCAGGAATTCTTGATGCTTGAGAGATTGTTTCTGGCTTATGTTTATTTAATTTTTGACGTGATTCAAATGAAAGAGAACTTAACGAATCGTAGTTAAAATTTTCAGGAATTTTCATTTCCTCTAATTTTAATATTTTTTCTGCAATTCTTTTTTCTCGTTGAATGTACCCTTTATATTTAATATTAATTTCTACAGATTCCAGTACTTCACTAAAATTTAAAGAATAAATATTGCTCAATAAAATATTAGAAGTTGGATATTTTGGAATTATTAAAAATTTATCTTCTAAACTATTATTTTCTGAAACACCTATAAACTGCTTATCATTAAGCAATAAATCCTCTTTTGTTCCACGAGGAACAATTTCTAAGAGAGATGAAATTGTAATTTGAGGTCTTGACAGTAAATCTGACAACTTTTTTCTACTAGTAACCTCAGAAGTATTGTTAGATAATAAAAAAGGATTGGCATCAATTGGAGAAATAGAGTACTCATGTAAGAAATCAGAAATACCAATTACTTTACAATACTTATTTTCTGCTAGTTTAAAACGCAAATCGGAAGCAAGGCCCAATTTATTAGAAAGCTCAGTAAGCCTTAAGTCAGCATTATCTTGCCTTAATAATATTCTATATTCGGCTCTTGAGGTGAACATCCTATAAGGCTCATCAACTCCTTTTGTAACTAAATCATCAATTAAAACACCAATGTAAGCTTGATCACGTTTAAGTATACATGGTTCTTTTTCTGATATTTTTAATGAGGCATTAATTCCGGCCATTAGGCCTTGAGCAGCTGCTTCCTCGTATCCAGTTGTACCATTTACCTGCCCAGCAAAATATAAATTACTTATAATTTTTGACTCTAATGTATGGTATAATTGAGTTGGGGGAAAATAATCATACTCTACAGCATATGCAGGTCTAAAAATAACAATATTTTCAAATCCAGAAATACTTCTTAAAGCTTCCAGCTGTACCGACAAGGGTAAAGATGAAGAAAATCCTTGTAAGTAATACTCATTTGTATTCCATCCCTCTGGTTCAAGAAATAATTGATGCGCTTCTTTATCGGAAAAAGTTTTGAGTTTATCTTCTATACTTGGACAATAACGAGGGCCCTTTCCCTTAATTTTTCCTGAAAATAGTGGTGAAAATTCAAAACCATCTTTTAAAATATTATGAACAGTATTGTTTGTATGGACAATATAACAAGGTAACTGCTTAGTTCCATTTTGAATTGGAGAAGGAATATTTAAAAATGAAAATTTTTCCGGATTAGAGTCTCCTTCTTGAATCGTTAAATTACTTAAGTTAATAGACCTTGCATCAACTCTTGGAGGAGTACCCGTTTTCATTCTGTCTGATAAAATACCTAAAGATTTAAGTTGTTCTGAAATCTTATAAGAAGACAACTCTCCTACTCTTCCTCCTTCAGCAATGTTATTACCAATATATAAAAGCCCATTTAGAAAAGTACCGGCAGTTAGTATTACTGATTTCGCTCTAAACTCTGCTCCTAAAATTGTTTTTACACCTACAACATTATTATAATTTTCTATTAAAAGCTCAGTTACCGTATCTTGCCATAATGAAAGATTCTTTGTGTTTTCTAAAACGTATCGCCAATTAAGAGAGAAATACTGCCGGTCACATTGAGCTCTTGGACTCCACATGGCAGGTCCCTTAGATCGATTTAGCATTCTAAATTGAATTGTACTTGCATCTGTAATAATTCCAGTATAACCACCAAGAGCATCAATTTCTCTTACTATCTGTCCTTTTGCAATTCCTCCAATAGCAGGGTTGCAAGACATTTGAGCAATTTTATTCATATCCATAGTTATGAGTAAAACTTTAGATCCCATCTTGGCTGCAGAATATGATGCCTCACATCCTGCATGCCCTGCCCCTATTACTATTATGTCGTACGAATTAAATATCATATTTAGCTTTTAATAAATCCAAATAAAAATCTTCTTTTGCCTTCATAATGGATTTATCACTTTTTAAAAAATCATTATAACCTAATAAATGCAATATTGAATGAATTATAACTCTGTTTAATTCATTTAGAAAAGTTGTATTAAATAATTCTGAATTAACTTTTACAGTTTCAACTCCAATAAAAACGTCAGCATTTAAAACATTTCCTTCATTATTATTGAAGGTTATAACATCTGTATAGTGCTTATGGTTTAAATATTTGGTGTTAATCTCGAGTATATACTTGTCTGAGCAAAAGATAAAGGCTATATCACCAACAAAAAACGTATTATTAGACTCTATATCAACTACTTGCCTTATCCAACGGTTAATTATTCTTTTCCTGGAAAAAATAAACTTTATATCTTGGTTATGATATGTTATCATTATTGAGCAGATAATAAATCCCAATATTCAACAGCTCTCCTGGTATGAGGAATAACAATAGAACCACCAACCAAATTAGCAACTGAAAAAATTTCGAAAATTTGAGAGCGAGTTACATGTAACTCAAAACACTTCTCAAGATGATATTTTACACAATCATCGCAACGTAAAACAAGAGAAGAAACCAAACCTAACATTTCTTTAGTTTGAGCAGATAATGCACCCTCTTCGTAAGTACGTGTATCTAAATTGTAGAATCTTTTGAAAAATAAGTTATCTTCGGCCAAAATTATTTTATTCATTTTGGCACGATATTCGCGGAAATTTTGAACCGAATTCATAGAAAATATTTTTACAAAAATATAAAAATTAAAATAAAAAGGTCTTTATATGTCCAAAGTAAGTGTTATTGGCGCCGGTAATGTAGGCGCAACATGTGCAAACGCAATTGCACACCTTGAGTTTGTTTCTGAAGTTGTGTTACTTGATATCAAAGAGGGTCTTGCCGAAGGTAAGGCACTTGATATGACACAAACAGCAAAACTTTACAACTTTTATACAAGAATAAAAGGAGTAACAAACGATTATTCTGCAACATCAAACTCAGATGTTATTGTTATTACATCTGGTATTCCACGTAAACCAGGTATGACTAGAGAAGAACTAATCGGAAAAAATGCTTCAATTGTAAGTTCAGTTATTGAAAATACATTAAAACATTCTCCAAATGCAATATATGTTGTTATATCTAATCCAATGGATACTATGACATATCTATCATTAAAGGTAAGTAAATTACCAAAAAACAGAATTATTGGAATGGGTGGTATCTTGGACAGTGCTAGATTTATCGAATATTTAAGTCAAGCAATGAGTGTTCCGGCAAGTGAAATTAATGGTATGGTTATAGGTGGACATGGTGACACTACAATGATACCATTGATTAGACATGCCAACTACAACCAAGCTCCCGTACTCGACTATTTAACAAAAGAAGAGGGAGATTCTGTTGTATCTAAAACTATGGTTGGTGGAGCAACATTAACTAAATTAATTGGGACATCAGCTTGGTACGCTCCGGGAGCTGCTGCTGCAGTATTGGTAAAGTCTATAATTCTTGATATGAAGAAAGTATTTCCATGCTGTGTTTATCTTGATGGAGAATATGGACAAAAAGATGTATGTATAGGAGTTCCAATAGTTGTAGGCAAAAATGGAGTAGATAAAATAATCGAATTAGAATTAAATGAAGAAGAAAAGAACTTATTTGTAAAAAGCTGCGAAGCTGTAAATTCTACAAATCAGGTTCTTAAAGATATGCATTTAGTATAATTTAGCACAGATTTTGCATACTTTATATTAGAAATATATATTTGCCAGAAATTAAGGAGGGGTATTAGCTCAGTTGGCTAGAGCGCTTGCATGGCATGCAAGAGGTCATCGGTTCGACTCCGATATGCTCCACAAATGTTCCACAAAACGGAGTTTTTAACAATTTAAGTAAATTTTATCTACCTGTTAATGTAGCACTTAAGGGATATTGTTAGAGTTTATTAACAATTTCTTTTGTCAGATAATTATTTCTGATTACTTTTACATACTTTTAGTAACTGTACACATAATTAAGTTATGGAAATTAAGAAAACAACTAAAGCAGATTTAGAAAACAAAAAATTTCTATTCAGAGAAATCGGTTTAATTATCACACTATTGATAGTGCTAGCCGGTTTTGAATATAGAACTTATGAGAAAAGTGTCTCATCATTACAAGCAGAAAACGCAACAGTCTTGGAAGAAGATGCAATACCTGTTACAAAACAAGAACTTCCTCCACCGGAAATGCCAAAGATTCCTGTTATTACAGATCAAATTGAGATTGTTGACGACAATATGAAAATAACCTCAAACGTTGACTTCAGTACTGAAGACAGAAAGGATATCGCTGTAAACATTAAAGATTATTCTAAAGGTACAGGGAGAGAAGAAGTTGTTGAAGAAGAAGAAGTTCCATTTGCAATAGTAGAAGAAAAACCAAAGTTTATGAAGGGAGATGAAAATACTTTCACTAAATGGGTATTTGAAAGATTGAACTATCCTGAACTTGCAAAAGAAAATGGAGTACAAGGACGTGTAACAGTATCTTTCCTTGTTAATACAGACGGTTCTGTATCTGACGTAAAAGTCGCTAGGGGTGTTGATGCCTCTTTAGATAAGGAAGCAGTTCGTGTTATATCAAGTTCACCAAGATGGGAACCAGGTAAACAACGTGGAAAACCGGTTAAAGTACGTTATATGTTCCCGGTTATA
>MTLD01000555.1_pt2 | contig 81438 bp, 49 predicted proteins | sample 1982471 | NCBI WGS metagenome assembly MTLD01 (sample SAMN05712604, study PRJNA340218) | biofilm metagenome | isolation source: sample SPM anode biofilm adapted to -50 mV | place: USA | collected 2012-02-03
AACCCTTCCCCGCCAGGGGGAAGGGAACATTTCTAACTTTTGCAAGGGTCTCTATTGACATACACACTCCCCTTACCCTTTCCACCCTTTGGCGCCCCGGCCGATTGCCACGGCGCCGGTACGAACCAGCTCCTTCAATCCCAGCGGTCGCAGCAGATCCAGGATGGCGTCGATCTTGGACGGGGCGCCGGTCGCTTCGATCGTGTAGGACACGGGAGTGACGTCAATGACCTTAGCGCGAAAGATGTCGACAATCCTCAGCACCTCGGCACGGTCCCGGTCCTCGGCTGACACTTTTATCAGGGCCATTTCGCGCTCGACGCAACTGCCGTCCGCAAAATCGATCACCTTGATAACGTCGATCAGCTTGTTGAGCTGTTTGTTGATCTGTTCGAGAATATTGTCGTCGCCATGGGTCACGATGGTGATACGCGACATCCCCTCTTCGTTGATCGGCGCCACACTCAGGGAATCGATATTGAAACCGCGCGCCGAAAAAAGCGCCGCAACCCGCGTGAGTACTCCGAATTCATTCTCAACCAGCACGGAAATTGTATGTGTATGCTGCATGTCACAATCCCCCTGAGGCGGAAGTCTCACAACTACCCTGCCCACCCCTTTGGTCCCCGGCCAATGGTGATTGCACCGGTACGCACCAGCTCTTTCAGTCCCAAGGGACGCAGAAGTTCCAGAATGGCATCGATCTTGGCAGGATTGCCGGTGGCCTCGATGGTATATGACCGGGGAGTGACGTCGATGATCTTGGCGCGGAAGATATCCGCGATGCGCAGCACTTCGGCGCGGCTTTCATCCTCGGCGCTCACCTTGATCAGGGCCATTTCCCGTTCAACACCGCTACCGTCACTGAAATCGATGACCTTGACCACATCAATCAGCTTGTTGAGCTGTTTGGTAACCTGCTCCAGGACGCTCTCATCCCCTTCGGTTACGATGGTAATGCGCGACAGTCCTTCTTCGTTGGTGGGAGCTCCGATAAAAGAATCGATATTGAAGCCTTTGCTGGAAAAAAGCGACGCCACGCGGGAGACAACGCCAAATTCATTTTCAACCAGAACGGATATTGTGTGCCGCATGGGACAAACCTCGAAAATTGATTACCTGCTTGAGGCTCTTGCAAATGTAAAAATGTTCCCTCCCCCCTGGCGGGGGAGGGCTAGGGTGGGGGGGAAGCTGCCATGATATCTGCATGGTGACCTTCACCCCCCCAGCCCCCTCCCGTCAAGGGAGGGGGAGCGCACTACCCTACGCGTTCAGAAGCATTTCATTCAACGACGATCCGGAGGGAACCATGGGCATTACCTTTTCCTCGCGAGCCACCTTGAACTCCATGATCACCGGACCTTCTTCCTTGAACCCCTGCTTGATAACCGCCTCAACCTCATCCGGCCTGGTTGCCTGGAACCCCTTGGCGCCATAGGCGTCGGCCAGTTTGATGAAGTCGATGGGAAGCTCCAGACAGGTCTGGGAATAACGCTTCTCAAAGAACATCTCCTGCCACTGGCGCACCATGCCGAGAAAATTGTTATTGAGAATCACGATTTTGACCGGCAGGCGATTCTGTACGATGGTGGCCATTTCCTGGATATTCATCTGAAAACCGCCGTCGCCGCAGATGGCAATGACCTGGCGGCCGGGGAAAGCAGCCTGGGCGCCCATGGCCGCCGGAAGCCCGAACCCCATGGTGCCGAGACCACCGGATGTAAGCAGGGTGCGCGGCCTGTTGAACTGGAAAAACTGGGCCGTCCACATCTGATGCTGTCCCACATCGGTGGAGACAATCACGTCCTCATCGGAAAGCTCGCGCAGTTTCTGAATGACGAACTGCGGTTTGATCACCGTTGAGCTCTTCGTATAAGAAATGGGATGCTTGCTCTTCCAACCGGCAATGTCTTCATGCCAGGCAACCAGGGACTCTTTGAAAGCAGCCACCTCTTCGGAAGACTTTTCCAGCTTTTTGATCATCTTTGTCAGCACGTCCCGCACATCGCCCACAATCGGCAGGTCAACCCGCACGTTCTTTCTGATGGAGGTGGGGTCCACATCGATATGGATGATCTTGGCATGGGGAGCGAACGTCGCCACCTTGCCGGTCACCCGGTCGTCGAAACGTGCGCCGATGGCGATAATCAGGTCGCTGTGGGTCATGGCCATGTTTGCACAGTACGCGCCATGCATTCCCAGCATGCCCAGAGAATGCTCGTCACTGCCGGGAAAGCTGCCCAGCCCCATGAGTGTGGTGGTAACCGGAACTTTCAGCATACGTGACAGGGCGGTCAATTCCTCGGCGGCATTACTGAGTATCACGCCGCCCCCCGCATACATCACCGGACGGCGCGCAGCCAGCAGCATGCCGACCGCCTTTGAAACCTGCCGGGGATGCCCGCCGGTGGTCGGCTTGTAGCTGCGGATCTCAACCGTTTCAGGATAAACGAACTCGGTCTTGGCGATCTGCACGTCCTTGGGAAGATCCACCAGCACCGGGCCGGGGCGGCCGGTCCGGGCTATGAAAAAAGCCTTTTTCATGATCGGGGCGATGTCATTGACATCCTTGACCAGAAAGTTGTGTTTGGTGCAGGAGCGGGTAATACCCATGATATCGACTTCCTGAAAGGCATCGTTACCGATCAGCGCGGTGGGTACCTGGCCGGTGATGACGACCATGGGAATGGAATCCATGTAAGCCGTGGCAATACCGGTCACCGTATTGGTAGCGCCCGGCCCGGAAGTGGCGATTGCCACGCCGACCTTGCCGGTAGCTCGCGCATAGCCGTCAGCCGCATGGGTGCCGGCCTGCTCGTGTCTCGGCATAATATGACGAATCTCCTTGTAGTTGAGAAGTTCGTCATAAAGATTGATCACCGTACCGCCGGGATAGCCGAAAACCGTATCGACGCCCTCTTTCAGAAGGCACTCCAGCAAAATACGCGCTCCATTCAATTTCATACCATCACTCCATTCCCAAACAGGAAAAGCACTTAATTCAGTAAACGGGGAAAAACCGGCAGGAGCACTCCCCCTCCCCTTGCGGGAGGGGGCTGGGGGGTAGGGGAAATTGCCACATTTGACCACATGGCAGCTTCACCCACCCCTCAATCCCCTCCCGTCAAGGGAGGGGAGGAATGCCCCTACGCTTTACGTGCATTACTGAAAGATTAGCGCTAATCTTTCAGCCAAGGCATCAAAATATCCCCTCTCCCTGAGGGAGAGGGCTAGGGTGAGGGGGAAAACAGAACTTTGGACCACTGCTGTTGCCCCTCATCCGGCCTTCGGCCACCTTCTCCCTCAGGGAGAAGGAACTGGCTGAAGATCGATGCTAATGGGATTACTAAACAGGCTACAAAAAACGACCTAATCCGCCGTAGTCACCGCACCGGTATGAGCGGACGTAACCACCTTGGCATAGCGGGCCAGCCAGCCGGTCTTGATCTTCGGCGGCGGCGCCACCCAGCTCTTTCTGCGGGTTTCCAGCGTTGCCTCATCCACCAGCAATTCCAGCCTGCGGGCCGGAATATCCAGCAATATCCGGTCGCCGTCCTGCACCAGGCCAATCGGGCCGCCCTGGGCAGCTTCGGGCGAAATGTGTCCGATACAGGGGCCACGGGTACCGCCGGAAAAGCGACCGTCGGTAATCAGCGCCACGGAATCGCCCAGGCCAAGCCCCATGAGGGCTGCCGTGGGAGCCAGCATTTCACGCATGCCGGGTCCGCCCTTAGGCCCTTCGTAACGGATCACGACCACATCGCCGGAAACGATCCTGCCCTCCATCAGGGCAGCCATGGCAAGTTCCTCGGAATCGAAGCAGCGAGCCGTGCCCTCGAAGTTCATCATCTTGTCCGAAACGCCGGACTGTTTGACCACCGCCCCCTTGGGCGCGATATTGCCGGACAGAATGGCGATGCCACCTTCCTTTTTGACCGGATTGCTCAACGGCCGGATTACGGTCTCGTCGATGTTTTCCACGCTGGCAGCCAGTTGCTTGGTGGTCAGGCCGAACAGGGTCGGCGTATCCTTGATCTTGTCGCCCAACTGCTTGAAAACGCCGCTGACGCCACCGGCAACATCCAGGTCTTCCATGAAATGCTCGCCAGCCGGATTCATGGATGCCAGTTGCGGCGTATCCTTGGCCAGGGTGTCGAAAACATCCAGCGGCAGATCCACGCCAGCCTCGTTGGCAATGGCCAGCAGGTGCAGAACCGTGTTGGAGGAACCGCCCAGGGCCAAATCCACGCGGATGGCGTTCTCGAAAGCCTCGCGGGTCAAAATACTGCGCGGAGTCACATTATTGTTCACCAGCTCGACGATCTTTTCGCCCGACGCAAAAGCGATGCGCCGCTTGAGCGCCGAAACAGCCAGGGCCGTGCCGCAGCGCGGCAGACTCATGCCCATGGTTTCGGTCAGAATGGCCATGGTATTGGCGGTAAACAATCCCTGGCACGACCCCATGCCGGGGCAGGCGTTGTCTTCGCAGACCATCAGTTCCTTGTCGCTGATGACCCCTGCCTTATAGCGGGCCATAGCTTCAAAGGTATCGGTGACAAAAGAGAACTTCCGGTTATCCTGTCCGCGGCCGCTCATCATGGGACCGGCAGTAACCACGATACAGGGAATATCCAGCCTGGCGGCAGCCATGAGCATACCGGGGGTGATCTTGTCGCAGTTGGTCAGCAGCACCAGGCCATCCAGGCGATGCGCCTCAGCCACGGATTCGACCATATCGGCGATCAACTCGCGGGTGGGCAACGAGTAATGCATCCCCTTGTGCCCCATGGCAATACCGTCGCACACGCCGGGAATCCCGAAAAAGAAGGAATGTCCGCCACCGGAGTGAACCCCCTTCTCGATGTAGCGTTCCAGATCGCGCATGCCCACGTGTCCGGGAATCAGATCGGTAAAACTGGTTGCCACGCCGATGAACGGCTTGTCCATCTGACTCTGCGAAACACCGGTCCCTTTCAGCAGGGCGCGATGCGGAGTTCGTTCAAACCCTTTTTTTATGGTATCGCTTCTCATGACTCAAATCCTTTTACGTGTGAAATTTTCGGGAATATATAGTCGCAAAACCACCAGAATGCGACATTGTAAGTCTTAAAAGATACTATATCTCTTCAAAGAGTGTCAACCGCGAAACAGCCATGAATAAACAGCATTACGCCAGTCCGCACAACATAGTGGCCTGACGCGAAATGTCTGACAACAATTTTAATGCGATAACGGCCAAGAACATTAACCCATTGCCACACTATCGTGCTACTATGTAACGGTTGTCTTCGGAAGTAATGATGCTATGGAACCTGAATCCAGTCATGTCCGTACGGCTTCAAGCGAGCCTCTTGCGAATGTTCCGAAAATCGTCTCCCCCTCCCTTGACGGGAGGGGGCTGGGGGGTGGGTGAAGGTGCACTATGTTGAGATCATGGCAGCTTCCCCCCCACCCTAGCCCTCCCCCGCCAGGGGGGAGGGAACATTTTGGGCTTTTGCAAGAGTCTCAGATGAAAAGCAAGAATGGCAGATGATGCAATAATGCAATTAGTTATGGAGGAATGGAATGACGTTTAGCGATTTGATTGTGGAATATCTTGAACAATTCGGCGTGGAATACGTCTTTGGCGTCCCCGGCAGTCCGCTCGGCCCGCTGTTCGATGCACTGGTGCGCAGTGAAAAGCGCGGAGGCCCCAAAAAGATTCTTGCCCGCCATGAAGCAGGCGCGGCATTCATGGCGGACGGCTATGCCCGCGAAAGCGGCAAAATCGGCGTCTGCTGCTCCACCACCGGCCCCGGCGCAACCAACCTCATAACCGGGGTTGCAGGGGCCTATGCCGAGCAAATCCCCATGCTGGTCATCACATCACAGACCAAGGTTCCCGATTTCAGCCTGGGTAGCTTTCAGGACTCATCCGGGGATGGCATTGACATCATGAGCATGTTCGCCAGCTGCACGCGGTACAACTCGATGGTAACCCATCCCGCCCAGTTGGAAAAGAAACTGGCAGCAGCACTCACCGTCGCCCTGGGTACCCCCCGCGGCCCCGCACACCTGAGCATCCCCATCGACATCTTCTCCAGAGAAACCGACAGCTCGGCTTCTTTCAGCGGACTTCACCAGCTTTTGACAGGCGAAGATGCAACCGTAGACTACGCAGCACTGAAACTTCTGGCGGGAAAAATTTCCGCAGTCCTGGAACGCGGCGGAAAGATCGCCCTGCTGGTCGGCCAGAACGGTATTGGAGCAGGCGATGAAATCACCCGCTTTGCCGAACTGGCCGGGGCAGAGATCGTCACCACGCCGCGCGGCAAGCCCGCCATCAACCCGTATCACCCCCTGGCGCGTGGGGTTTTCGGCTGCTCGGGACATTCGTCCGCCCGTCGGGCGCTGGAGGACAGTTCAGTACAATTGATCCTGGCGGCAGGCAGCAATCTGGGCGAATGGGAAACCAGCAAGTGGGACCCGGCACTGATGAATGACCGTATGGTCCACATCGACAACGACCGCCAAAACTTCAACCGCTCGCCCATGGCCGGATTGCACGTGTATGGAGCGATCAAAGCGGTCTTCGGCCTGCTCAACAACCGTCTCGAAGAATTGATACGTTCTGGACGGTTGCCTGCTGCATCAGGCCCGGCCACCGGCTCCGCCTCAACGAACATCCCCAGCAGCAGCGATTATATTCCGGACGGGATCACGGTACTGAAACCGGCCTGTTGCCTGCCATCCGGCAATGATCAGATACTGAAAGCGCCCCAGGTATACGCCGAGTTGATCCGCCGCCTGCCGCGTGAAACCCGTTATTTCATCGACAACAGCAACAGCGTCCCCTGGTCGATGCACTACTTCTTCCATCCCCGTTCCGAAGCGCTGCACCTCTCCATCGAATTCGCCACCATGGCATGGGCGGTCGGCGCGGCAGTCGGCGGCGCATTCGGCAACCGGCAAGCGCCGTCGGTCTGCATTGCAGGCGACGGCTGTTACCTGATGAGCGCCCAGGAGATAACCGTGGCCGTGGAGCGGCAGCTTCCTGTTATTTTCGTGGTGCTGAACGACCAGGCATACGGCCTGATCCGGCATGGTCATAAAATTCACGGCACGGAACCGGTGGATTTCAGCATTCCCAAAGTTGATTTCGCCATGATGGCGCGGGCCACCGGAGCGCAGGGCTTTACGATAAATACCGCAGAGGATTTCGAGCGCATCGACTGGCAAGCCCTTGCCACTCACCAGGGGCCGACATTGCTGGATATAATCATCGACCCGGAAGAACCCCCTCCCCTGACGATGGCGTGATGTCGAAAATCAGTAAAATGTTTGCCGCGGGTAATATTGTCTGATAGTAATGGCAATCGTTTCCGACACATACAAATCACCGTAACAGGGCACAGCACGGGTAACCGTGTGTCGCAAAGCTACCATCCTTATGTAAGGATAGAGGGGTTGTCAAAGTGAGTGTATAGAATTCAAGCAGATAGAGCCACGCTTTCGGTTTGTTGGATCGAAGGCGTGGCTTTTTTGTTTGAAGATAAGGAACAACAGAGGCGTTGTCCGAAAGCAAAAACCAACATCAAGGAGAAATGAAATGCGTTACCTGATTGTTATTGTATTGCTTGCCCTCTCGGTATCGGAAGCTTTTGCACTGAACGTAACAATGAGCACCAAGGTTGAAGGTGGAGGCAAGCCGGTTGTTGTCGGCAAGACCAACTTGCCCGAGGGAACCGATCTCATGGTTAACATTAAACGAAAGAAAAGCGCATACCACGGTCAGATCAAGGTTCAGGTTTCTCGTGGCGAGTTCCGGGCCGGGCCGTTCACTCAAAAGGGAAGCGCCTTTAATCCAGGAACATATACCTTGGAAATCACGGTTCCTTTTGCTCCATCACAGCCTGCATCAGTTCAATCCCAAATCGGAAATCATGGAGAAAAACTACAAGGGCCATTAGTCAAAAAAGGAGCGCTTGGGAAATATGCGGAGTATCGCTCCACTTTCAAAGTAACCGGCGAGGAGTCGGCTGAAAAAGACAAAATGGCGCGACAACAAGATAAGGAAGAGAGACTGAAACAAGGTTGGTAGATCAAGAGCGGCACTAAAAATCTGTACGACAACTCAAGTTCAGCTAGCAAGCAGAATAATCCGTGAATAATATAAATATAAAGATTCGAGAAGCGCAGGCATCGGATGCGACGGCAATTGCCGCACTTTATCGTTCCTTTGTCTCCAGTCCGCATATTCGGGTCCGGGCAGACCGCCTGGAAGCCATTGCCTCTGATGCCAACAACTTCGTGTTTGTTTGCGAAGCCGAAGGCATTATCTGCGGCACTGTTACCCTGACGTTATGCCTTGACGCAATGTTCGGAAATCAACCGTACGGCGTACTTGAAAACCTGGTCATAGATGATGAGTGGCGAGGGAAAGAGATTGGAAGCCAACTTTTTGAATACATAGAAGAGCTGTGCCGGGCGCGTGACTGTTCAAAAATCATGCTGCTGAGTTCAAACTCGCGCGAATCAGCTCATCATTTTTTCGAGCGGCAGGGCTTTATGTCGATGAATAAGCGTGGATTTATAAAATATCGTCGTCAGTTTCGGGAATCCCCGGAAATTCCGGATAACGTTGAATAAAGTTCAGGACAAATTTCCTCCAGATTCGGCAGCCTGATCACCACTGCTGACAGACACTGACAGTGATATCGGGTAATATGGTTTTTAGAAGCATATGTTTCCAAACACCACTCAGGGAGGAAAGAACAATGACGGTCAAATCTATTCCCGCCGGATATCACACTGTTACACCATATCTCACCGTATCAAACGCAGCGGAGTTAATCGAGTTTCTGAAAAAAGCATTCGATGCCCGGGAAAAAGAGCGCTTCCAGCGACCTGACGGCGCTATCGGCCATGCCGAGGTAATTATCGGCGATTCCGTTATCATGATGGGCGAACCCATGGATGGTTGCGTACCAACCACGAGCGCGTTTTACCTGTACGTGAACGACGCCGACGCCATGTTCAAGCAGGCCATTGAAGCCGGAGCGGTTTCCGTTATGGAACCGGCTGGCCAATTCTGGGGCGACCGGTTGGGCGCGGTAAAGGATCGGTTCGGCAATAGCTGGAACATCGCCACCCATATGGAGGATGTAACGCAGGAAGAGTTGCAGCGGCGCATGGAAGCGTGCTATGTGGCATAAGTAGTTATGAATGCGAAACACTCATCGAAAGCGGGCTGCCGGTTTGTTCGGACAGCCCGCGCCTCTCATGGGAAGATCCAGCACCAGGTCAACAATGAACAAGGCTGAACGGCTATTACAACTGGTTACCCTGTTCCGCTCGCGGCGCACCGCCATTACCGCTGAGGCAATCGCCGAATTCATGGGTGTTTCCACGCGCACGGTCTACCGCGATATTCAGGCGCTCAGCCTTTCCGGCATCCCGATTGAGGGCGAGCCCGGTGTCGGTTATCTCATCCGCCCCGGCAATCACCTGCCGCCGCTCATGTTCTCTCCCGACGAGTTGCAGGCGCTGATCGTGGGAAGCCGCATGGTGCAGGCATTCACCGATCACGACTTGGCACAAGCAGCGCGGCAGGTGGAACAGAAGATCCGCTCGGTCCTGACCGATTCACTCAAGCGCCACGCCGAACAGCAGCCATACCGGATACCGATCATGGAGGGCGACGACGCAGTTCGCCAGGTTCATGGCAAACTGCGTCGAGCGTGCGAGCAGCACCGGAAAACAGCCATAATCTATAGAGACGAAAACCAGCAGCAGACCGAACGAACCATCTGGCCGCTGGGAATGATCGGCTGGACCGGCTGCTGGACCTTGCTGGCCTGGTGTGAGCTACGCCGGGATTACCGGAACTTTCGCTTCGACCGTTTTCAGTCGTTGGACGTTCTCGAAGAGGGCTTCACTCCATCGAACGAAATCAGCATCGCGCACTACCTGAAGAGTGTCGTCGGAATGCGGGATGTTGGTTAGTTTTCACCATATCGTGATGGTGCATTGCAGATGCAGCATTCCTCACCTTTCCTCAATGTCACCTGTAACGGTTCAACTCCTTCCCTTTTCCCACTCCCTTCTGTAGCCCAACGGCCCGATCTGAAAAGTGCCGTCGGTACATCGTGTCAACGTACGTGCGTTGCATTTTCCATAACTTTATGATTTCAGTCACGACGCACTCGACAGGCCGTCAGATAGCCCTTGCGTCGTAATCATTCAAAATGCCTCACTCCCCCCCGGAAACCAGCACTCCTAGACGAAGGAGAAAGATAGGATGGCATGTTTTTTGTGTAATCGGCATATTGATGTTGACACCCCCGCTTGTATAATACTATAAATTTCAAATTCCCTATAAATTTATATTTAATTAGTTTTTATTCAAAAAAGGTTGTTTCCATCCCGGCTGCGTCAATCCGTGCGCTTGGTTGTGCGGTGTACTTGTATATACGCCTCCGCGCATTACCTTGATTTTCCGGCCAGGGCAAAAACCGCCTCGCCCCGGAATTGTAGACCGGCGGCCTTTCAACCGCAGCTTCCGAATGGGAACCGATCAATACTTTTACCAAAAGTGAGTTTTTTTATATGCAGATGCCTACCATGAAAATGAATGCCCTTTCTCTCATCTTGTGCCTGCTGATAATCAGCCTGACCAGTTCAACGTCCTCTGCCTATTACCAATATACCGATGCCAATGGAACGGTTAATTTTGTCGAAAGCCCCGAAATGGTTCCCCAGCGCTATCGCCCCAAAGCACATAAAAAGGTCGACAAGGACGTGCAAAGCGCCAATCAGCCGAATCAGGTCAACAATGCGCCCCCGGCAACAGTACAAGAACCGGATGGCAAAAGAGTGCAGGACGTCCCCAAAACAAGCACTAACTGGATCAGATGGAACTTTGGATTTTTGCTTCTACTTGTGATTCTGCGCTTTATCATTGCCAAGCGGATGGAACAATTGGAGAAGCCCGATCATGCACTTTATTTCAGACGCGCCACGTTACTTCTGCTGATTGGGGTGGCGTTTTATTTCAACAAAGATATTGTGTACGGAAGCGCTGACGCAATAAGTTTCAAGGTTGCGGAGATTCAGAAAAAGATTGCCGAGCAGAGAGAAAAAGACAAGAAGCCATTGAAAACATTATCTGAAAAGATGTTAGAATCAGCGCAAGATCTAAAGCAGTAAATCGAAATAGAGAAATAATCAGCTTATTGCTGCAACCAGCCAGAATCCCCACACACAGCCGCACAACACCGATTGCCGCGTCATAATCGTAAATAAACCGGAGCAAGGTCTGATATACATGCAGACTTGTTTTTTTTGCATGAAAGCGGATACACTCTAACAGTCTTTCAGCCGCAGCGGTTCGCCATGTTACGGGTTTTCTCGATCATGAACGCGCGATGACCGGGTAATCATCCAAAAACGGACCACCACCACAAGGAACCGGCTTACCATGAAAATCCTGCACACATCGGACTGGCACATCGGCCGGGCGTTATACGGGCGTAAACGCTACGAAGAGTTCGAGCGCTTCCTCGACTGGCTGATTGGCTGTATCGCAGCCCAGGGCGTCGAAGCGCTGCTGGTGAGCGGCGATGTATTCGATAACGGCACCCCCAGCAATCGGGCGTTGGAACTTTACTATGGCTTTCTGTGCCGTTGCGCCGGTGCGGGCTGCCGGCATGTGGTGGTCACGGCAGGCAACCACGATTCCCCCTCGCTGCTGAATGCCCCCCGCGACGTGCTGCGCCATCTCAACGTCCATGTTGTGGGCTGCATGGCCGATGCCGCGGAAGACGAGCTGGTGGTGCTGTGCGACAGCAACGCCGAACCGGAGCTGATCGTCTGTGCCGTTCCCTATCTGCGTGACCGCGATATCCGGCGGGCAGAAGCCGGTGAAACCGTCGAGGACAAGGGGCGCAAACTGGTGGAAGGTATCCACGACCACTACCGGCAGATCGGAGATGCTGCCACTGCCAGACGCGCCGAACTGGGCGGAAACCTCCCCATCGTCGCCATGGGGCATCTTTTCACGACCGGCGGCCGGATCGTTGAGGGAGATGGCGTGAGAGAACTGTACGTGGGCGCTCTCGGCCAGGTCCACGCCGATATCTTTCCCGCTTGCTTCGACTATCTGGCACTCGGGCATCTGCATGTGGCGCAGCGGGTAAACAATTCCGAAGTCTTACGCTATTCGGGATCTCCCCTTGCCATGAGCTTCGGTGAAGCAGCACAAAGCAAGTCCGTTATAGCGGTTCATTTAGATTCCGAAAGCGTGGCTGTCGAAGAAATAGCAGTACCCTGCTTCCAGCCGCTGGCAACGGTGCGCGGCGACTGGAACCGGATCAGCGAACGCATTGCAGAGATGAAAAAGGAAAACGCCCCGGTGTGGCTGGAAATAATCTACGAGGGAAGCGAAATCATCGGTGATCTGCAGGAGCAATTGCGCGAACTGACCAATGGCACGCCCCTGGAAATCCTGCGGACCAGGAACATGCGGCTGATGGAGCGGACGTTGAGCAGCATGACAACGGAAGAGACTCTGGATGATCTTGACGTGGATGATGTATTCGCCCGCTGCCTGACAGCCCACGATGTGCCGGAGGAACAGCGTGACGGGCTGGTGACCGCTTTTAAGGAAACGGTTCTGGCGCTCCACGAGGATGACCGGCGGAGTGAATCATGAGAGTGCTGCGGCTGCGTTTCCGAAACCTGAATTCCCTGGTAGGCGAATGGGATATCGACTTTACCCATCCCGATTATGTTTCCAGCGGCATTTTTGCCATCACCGGGCCGACCGGAGCAGGAAAGACAACCATCCTTGATGCCCTCTGTGTTGCCCTCTACGGCCAGACTCCGCGTCTCGGCAAGATAACCCAGAGCGGCAACGAAATCATGTCGCGGCAGACCGGAGAATGCTTTGCCGAAGCTGAATTCGAAACAGCCAGGGGCCGGTTCCGCTGCCACTGGAGCCACCACCGCTCACGCAGGCGCGCCGACGGGCAGTTGCAGCTGCCAAAGCACGAAATAGCCGAAGCCGTTAGCGGCAAGATCCTTGAATCAAAGCTCGCCACCGTTGCCAGGAAAGTGGAAGAGGTCACCGGCATGGACTTCGAGCGTTTCACCCGCGCAATGCTGCTGGCCCAAGGTGGATTTGCCGCCTTTCTGCAGGCCACTCCCGACAAACGCGCGCCGATCCTGGAGCAGATCACCGGCACTGAAATCTACAGTCGGATTTCCATGAAGGTCCACGAGTTCACGGCGGAACAGCGCAAGAAGCTGGACACGATGCGGCTGGAACTGGACGGGATGCAGCTCCTTACACCGGAAGAAGAGGAAGCCCTGCGGCGCGAACAGGTGGAAAAGCAGCGCGAGGAAACGGCGATGCTGGTTTCTGTGCGTGAAATCCGCGACACCCTGGCGTGGAAAGAACGGATAGTGCAGCTTGAGGGTGAAATTGCCGAGTTGGAAAAAGCCTGGTTTGCTTTTGAAGCGCAGAAACAAACCGCTGCACCGGAGCTTGAATGTCTTGCGCAAGCCAAGCGCGCCATGACGCTGGAAGGCGACTACGCGCATAGTGCCGCTGTAAGAAAGCAACAGGGGGATGAGCAAGCCGAACTGACTGCCGCGAAAGAGAAGCTACCTGCGATGCAACAGGGACTGCACACAGCCGCTCTTGCGCTGGAACAGGCGGAGCTCGACCTCAAAAACAAACGGGACGAACAACAACGCGAGGCGGAACTCATCCGCGCAACCCGCGAGCTTGATGTGAAGCTTGCCGAGGCGGATTCCCGCATGAAGGGACTTCTGGTAGATCGCGAGGCAATCAAGGGACAGTGCGACAATCACCGGATCGCTCTGGAAAAATACGAGGCAGAGCAGCAAACCGCAAAGGTGTTGCTCGACAACAGTATGGCCTTTCTTGACGAGCATCGTGCCGATGCGGGTTTGGTCGAGGCTTTGACCGGGATAGAGCAGCAGATCAAGGCGTTGAAATCGCTGGATCAGCAATGCGCGGAACGCCGCGCCAAGCTAAAATCCCATACCCTGTTGCGCGCGAATGCGGAACAGGCGCTACAACAGGCGCACACCGATTGGGCGGCAGCCTCGCAGGCTGTGGAGACAGCCGGGGACAGGCTGGGGGCGATACAGGCCTCGCGCGATGCCATTTTGCAGGGGCGTGAACTTCCCTCCTGGCGCGAAGAAGCTGAATCGCTGGCAACTCGGCAAACCCGTCTGGAAAGCATCAGGGATGCATTGACGCGCATCAGTGAAACCAGGCGCTGCCTGGACGTATTGCAAGAGAAACAGGAGACTTTGGGACAGAAGCGGCAAAGCCTGTCCGGGCAGGAAGAAGAACTGACCCGGACATGTAGCCTGCGCGAAGAAATTGTCAATCAACTCCAAGACAAGCTTGTGCTGCTCAACCGGGTGCGCGACCTTGAAGCTGAACGGGCCCGTCTTATTGACGGCGCGCCCTGCCCTCTCTGCGGCGCCCTTGAACATCCCTATGCCACAGAAAATATTCCACGCCCGGACGAGGTGCAACAGGAACTGGAGCTGGCCCGCTCCACGTACAAACATGTGTGCGAACAGCTCTCAAACATCAGGCTCGAACTGGTTGGGGTGAGCAAAGAGCTTGAGCAGACGCTTCAGGAGCAGCAGGATTGCCAAAAGCGGCTGGAACAGGACGAAACCTGCTGCGTGGCTGGCTTTGCCGAACTCGCACTGAGCGCAGAAACGGCACAACGGGACGATACCATCCGGATTGAGCTGGACACCTGCCAAAAGGCTTGTGCCGCATGCCGCGAAACAATCCATAAAGCCGAGTCCATGGAGCAGGAACTGTCCCAGGCTAAAACCGCTCTGGATGCCGCCAGGGAGACGCTGAACCGGCATGACAAGGCGCGGCACGCCGCAGAACTCGGCTGTCAAACGACCACGACCGAACTGGGGCGGCTGACACGCGAATGCGAGGCGTTGCAGGATGATCTCGACCATGCCCTTGCCGAAGCGGAACGCGCCGTCGAACCGTACGGCTGCCGGGAGATCGCCCCGGACAACGCCGACAGGATGCTTGCCGCTCTGACCAGTCGCCGTGATGACTACTTCCAACGAATCCGTGAAAAGGATACACTGGAAAAAGCACGAGCAGAGTTGGACGGCACAAGGAAGCAGGAACAGGCGCTGCTTGCCGCGGCTGAAACGAATCTCGTAACTGGAGAGCAACGGCTTGCGAAATGCCTGGAGCAACGGGACGATCTGGCCGGACAACGCCGGGAACTGTTCGGCGAGCGGAACCCTGACAGCGAGGAACAGCGATTGGCCACAGCACTCTCCCAATCAGTTACGCAACGCGATGAAGCGCTTGGGAACCAGCATCGCCTGCAGAACGAGCTAAACAGCCTGGAGCAACGGATTCAGCACTTGACCGGCTCCGTCGATACCAGGGCTACGCAGATTCACACGCTCGAATCCGCACTGCTGACGCGTTTCAATGAAGCGGGCTTTGCCGATGAGACCGCCTTTTTGGCGGCACGGTTGCCGCAAGCCCGTGTTGATGAACTTTCGCGGATATCCGATAATCTGCAGCGGAATGAATTGGAGCTACAGACCCGCCGCCGGGACCGAGCAACGGCCTTGCAGCAGGAACTGGATAAAAACCTGTCGGAAAAGGCCCTTGATCAGATCAGGGAGGAAAATTCCGTCGTGTCCACACAGTTGAGCGATCTGCAAAGGGCGTTGGGTGGTATCGAACAGAACTTGCGGCAGCATGCCGAACAGCAGCAGCGCCATCAAGACCGCGTGCAGGCCATGGAAGGGCAGAAAAGAGAGTGTGCCCGCTGGGAACATCTGCATGCGTTGATCGGTTCCAGCGACGGCAAGAAATTCCGCAATTTCGCCCAGGGACTCACCTTTGAGCTGATGGTAGCCCACGCCAATCGCCAACTGCAAAAGATGAGCGACCGCTATATTCTGGTGCGCGATGCGGACGAACCGCTGGAACTGAACGTGATCGACAACTACCAGGCCGGAGAGATCCGCTCCACCAAGAATCTGTCCGGCGGCGAGAGTTTCATCGCCAGCCTGGCCCTCTCCCTTGGTCTGTCCAACATGGCCAGCCGCAACGTGCGCGTAGATTCGCTGTTTCTCGACGAAGGGTTCGGCACACTCGACGAAGACGCCCTGGAAACAGCCCTGGAAACGCTTTCGGGTCTGCAGCAGGACGGCAAGCTGATCGGCATCATCTCTCACGTTCCGGCGCTCAAGGAACGCATCGGCACCCAGATTCAGGTGGAGGCAGGCAGCGCCGGACGCAGCAGCCTCAGCGGACCAGGGGTGAGCCGGGTTTAGATCATGTCATCTGACAGTGCCAAAATCGGTTAGCAGGTGTCCCCATGAACGGTTTTCGTGTGATCTTCAAAATAGCTTCCACAATGAGTCTCATACAAAAACCCAGGAAACCAACTCCCCCTCCCTTGACGGGAGGGGACTGGGGGATGGGTGATAATGCCACATACGAATATCGTGGCACCTTCCCCCCCACCCTAACCCTCCCCCGCCAAGGGGGAGGGAACTTTTTTGTCTTTCGCGACTACCTTGCAGTATTGCTAATGTCATGCCTACTGGCATGCTCCGCCCTGGCCGCGGACCCCGGTTCGACGAATCAACCGGACAACCCGGAGACAGTCGCACCCCACTCCGCACCTTCCTATTTCGTGGAAATCAGTATCAGCCGCAATCTTCTCACCCTTTACGAAAAAGAGAGCAACGGGGACAAAACACCTGTCGCCGAATATCCGGTCGGCACCGTCGTCAGGGGCCTCAAGACCTATCCGCTCGGACTCGGCAAAGTCACCCGCATCTCCTTCAACCCCTGGTGGTATCCCACCCCCTACTCCCGTCAGGTGTTCCGTGAACGCGGAATCACCCTCCCCTCAGCGGTCCCGCCCGGTCACCCGCTGAACTACATGGGACCGTTCAAAATTTCGCTTTCACACAGAACCTGGAAGGGAGCCATTTACCGGATACACGGCAACAACAACCCGAAGCGGGTCGGCAGGCGTGTAACAGGCGGATGTTTTGTCATGAATAATGCGGATGGATTGGCGCTGGCCCGCAGGATCAAGGTGGGAACGGAGGTGAATATTGTGCCGTGAGGCAGGGGGTGAGCCGGGACCTTGAGATGGTTTCAGGCCACCTGTGAAGCATGGGGGGCTGAGTGGGCTATTCTTTTTATTTTTTCCAACTCATTCAATAGATACATCGATATCATTTAATAACCATATCCCTATTGTCGTCCAGTGAAGAAATCGTTGCCGTGCTCCTCATCAGGCCGTTACCGGCTCGTCAAGTTCTTCAAACTGGTTAATCCGTACGCTGCCGTCGGGAAAGCGGGCTACTATTTCCAGGTCTCCACCCACTGCCTTGATAACGTTCCTCAGCGTGGAGATATACATGTCGGTACGCTTTTCGATCCGGGAAACATTCGACTGCCTGGTATGCAGACTTTTCGCCATCGCTTCCTGGCTCATTTTGCGTGCCTGCCTCAGTTCCTGAAGCGGCATCTCCTGCAAAATAATACGAGTCTGCTCTTCAGCCTTGGCACGAGCCTCCGGCGTCATCTTTGCCCGCAACGTACTGTAGGATTTTGCCATGGTTGTAATCTCCCTTCTTTCGTCTCTTCCAGATACTCACCATGGAATTTAGAGGAACGTAGCTGCTTTAGTGCTTTACTACCATACCCACCACTCCCTGCACCCTCTTCCCGCGAGGCAAAGAGATCCTCGCCACGCCTCACCGCACGGCTAACCGATGAACTCCCCATACCAACCCGCGGTTCCAACTCGTTCGCCGGAATATTTGAGTTCTCCGACTGCCGGATAGCAGAACAATTCATAAAGCAATAATGCAGGCACGTCCCCTATGCCCTGCTGGCTAATTGGGAAAACATATCGGAGACAATCTCCCGCCCTTATTGGTTGAACATAAACTATGATATGAGTCGTTTAAAAGCCGCGGAAATCAGTTTTTTCCTTTCTTCAATAAACTCTTTAAAGTTTTCAAGCGACAAATCAATATCAGGAATATAATGTCTCTCCATGTAGGCCTTGCAGTCTTTCTTGTTTGGATACTTTTCTAACAACCATTGATCAAAGTCTTTTCCAGATTTTTCTTGATTTGGAACACCTTCAAGAAGCTGGATATTTGCAAGACAATTATAATTTTCAAGGTAAAAATCTATTTGGTCTTCGTCTATTCCTCGCTTTTTTAGACGTTTGTTCGTGAACAAATATTGAGGAAAGATATGGTCTTGATGAAATTTGTTTCGAAAATCTAGCGAAGGGTATATGAAAGCTAGCACCGAGTAAGTGTAAGCTTGGGCATACTGGTAATACAGAAGATTATCAATTTCATCGTCGTCAAAGGTTAAAGCCTTCGGAGAGCCCTTCAGTTTGTCTGTAATTTCTTCAATTGGAAAACCTACTGTAGAATTGGTAAGTATCTCACGAATAGGTCTTAAGACATTGTCAGGCTGTCCTCCGAATGTTCTTTTCAGAAGAACTATTACTAGCCATTTGAATATTCTTTTTCTATCTTCTTGATATTTTGTTGATTCTGAAAAGTTGTTTGGACAACCAATTTTCTTAAGGTAATAAGAAATAGGTATAAGGGCATTATTAGAGGTAAGCGTATCTCTGTGATACCCAAGGCTTGACAGTAGCAAGACTGCACATTTAATTGCTTTTGAAATACTTTCCCATTCTTTTTCTATGTGCAACATATTTTTTTGATTAAAGTTGTCAACCTTGAAAGCAATATCTTTAAAGTCTGACAGAACAAGGCAACTTTTAAGAACAAAATCTTTGTTAATATTGAAACCATCTCCAATAGCGTTTATTTCGTCAACAAAAGAGGTTATTTCTTCTCTTGCATCTTTTTCCTTCCATTGTGCTGTAGCAATTGACAATAACAGGTCAGAATAGTTAAGCTGAGTTCCACCGCTATTAACGCGAATAAAAATATTTAAAACTTTATCAAGACTTTCACCTTTTTCTAAGAAAAAATTTATAGATTTATTTTTATGTATTACCTCGTATAGCTTAAAAAGTGCCTTGTTTGCGAAACGAGATTTATCTTTACCATAGGTAGAAATATCTTTATCCAACAAATAATCGTTTACATCAACCGCTTCCTTCAAGTTCAGAATGTCTCCAATTACAAACCAAAAATGATTTTCATCATGTTCTTCATACTCCTTTTTTGTGAGGAATCTAAAATCAAATTCTAAGTCATAATCTTCTGACGGAAGTAATAAGTTTAGACAAAGCTTTCGTTTGGGGAATGCTTCATCATTATCCCATCTTTTGTACGGCAGCTTATAGGCGTAAGTACCTTTTAATCCTATGTATAGGGATGTAAGCCGCTGCTGACCATCCAGAATTGCAGTAATACCACTCTCACCGTTCAAGTTTGCTTTGGGATTATGTCGATTGTCACGCTCATGGAAGTTACGAACAAATTCATAAAACTGATAATTGTTGACGTTAGATTTTTCAACCTCCCAGAAAAGGAAAGAGCTGATGGGGTAATCCCTCATGAGAGAATCAAATAATCTATTGATCTGCTCAGCGCTCCAAACAAACTCTCTTTGTATTGCAGGGAGCAGATAATTTTTTCGGTGTACATTTTCAATAGCGTCTTTAATTGTAATTGGTTCGACGAATGCCATTTGCTCTTCTCCTTTTATTGCGTTCAACATTATGGAAGATCACCTGAGGTCTTTCGGTCAAGTAATCTCCCTGGTTATCCGCTCATTTCATTTTGGTGCAGATCCTATGAGATGATAGTTAAAGTTTTTGGGATCATCCCGAAAAGGCAGCTCAAGGCTCTTCCTGAGCGCCAACAGTAGACCTTTCAAAGCTCTGTCGTGGCCCCCTTGCGTCCTATTTGAGTTTGAGAATTTTACTTCATCGTGAAATTGCATCAGTGCTACAATCACATACTGCGGTGCAACGAGCGCGATTGTGTTGGCGGCATTTGCAAAGCGCTGGTTTGCCCTTTCCTTATCAGTACCATCAACTGCGAGATCGGAAAGGGCATTGAGAAGCTCTTGATAATGAGTGATTTTGCGTTGCTGTAATGCAGCTTTTCTTTCAGCCCTCTTGTTCAAGACAATTGATGAAGCGGCAACTATAACGCTTACCGAGGCGGATATAGTGGCAACTATTACACTTGTTTCCATTTTCCCTCCTACGAATAGCTTGATAACAACCTACTTAGATTGGCATCTATTGTTATATACCGGTACACAATATTAAATACTTGTATCAAGTATTAGATGCTAATGCCTGCATTTTCGTCTCAGATCAAATCATATCGAACAACACAGTCGACTCCCCTCTACCACACGCAAAAAAACCACGCCTCCCCTACATCAACCGGAAGCGTGGCCCTTTAAAGAAAAAATCTATGCACTCACTTTAACAACCCCTCTATCCCCAATCGGGATGGTAGCTTTGCGACACACGGTTACCCGTGTTGTGCCCTATCAAGTGACTATCTATGTAAATCGTTTGGATGTATTGAATTAATGGCAGGCAATGACAATGATGTCAATATTTCTAATGATAAAAAACAGAGCACCTGAGACCGTGAACAGGTCGAGCCGCTTCACCCCGCAGGCGAGGCGGAAAGCAGGCGGGAAAAAAAACGAAACCAGTTGCCTCCCATGATTCCTTCGATGGCATCATGGGGATACCCCGCATGGCCCATCATTTCCGCAAGCTTGGGCAACCGGGAATGGTCCTCGAAACTGTCGCATATGGTATCGTATCCGCCAAAGTCCGAACCGATGCCCACGCCGTCCGGCCCATAGTGCTGGACCAGCCGGTCGATTTGGCGAAATACGCTGTTAATGTCGGCTTGGCGGTCCTCGGACAGAATCTCCGGAGCTGCGGCAATACCGATAATGCCGTCACGGGCCAGAATGGTCTTCACCTGCTCACCAGAGAGGTTCCGCGGGCTGTCGAAGAAAGCGCGGAGCCCGGTGTGGGTTGAGATGAGGGGGCCGTGAAAGTGCTCGGAAACTTCCCGGAAAGCGGGTTCGGACAGGTGGGCCATGTCGATGGCAAACCCAAGGCGGTCCAACTCCTTTACCAGGTTGCGCCCGGCAGAGGTCAGCCCCTCTGGATTTTCGACCGCATTCCCATCACCCAGCCTGTTTTTCCCCATGTGCGTAAGGCCTATGACGCGAAACCCCCGCCGCTTCAGCTTCTCCGGCGGATATTCGACGAGCGCGTCTGCGTTTTCCAGGAGCGGGAGCGCGCCCGGCGCCCCTTTGCCGCAATAGCAAGCCTCCAGTTCCTTGGCAGTCCGGATAACGGCCAGCCCTTCAAGGTATTTGTTCGAATAATCCATAAGGTACCGCAGGTAGTTGGCCGACTTGCCGGGACCGTTATGGGAATCGGCGCAGTAGAAGGCGGAAACAATGACCCGCACGCCACTACCATGCAGCTTGGGAATGCTTACCCAGGCCTCGGGCAAATCCGGAAGGCGGATCTCCGGGTGCCTGCGGATAAGGTCGTACAGCAGGTCCACGTGGGAATCGATAATCGCGTAACAGTATTTTCCGTCAATTGCTTTCATACATTCGTCAACCGGATTCAACCCAGAGTAAAAATACCTATGCTACCATGCAATGTCCGCTTTGCAAGAACAGCCGGAGATCCCGGCAGCGACACGGTTCGAGAGCCTTATGGGCTGCCGGGCCGGACACCGGAAGCGATGAGCAGGCAAAAAAAGACCCCCGAGAGATTGAGCGAATCACACGGGGGTAATAAAGGAGGTTATTCACTGTATCAGACGGGCTCGCCGGTTATATGGTTACATAATTTTTCAATTCCAATCTATTTATAACCCCGTAAATTTTTTGCCCCTACCGGATGAAAACTAACTCAGCTCCGTAACCGTGCCGTCTGCGTGTTCTGCGTAGATCTTATGCCCAGGACAGCATATCCTGTTGATTTTGCTACATTCTTTCCTGGCATCGTCTTCTGTGACGTACTCACCCAGGGGAGAGCTGCCGGGAATTCTGACGATGTACTTAACAATGGATTCTGACATGATATTTCCTTTCACCGGCATGTGCCGGAATGGAGTAGGATAGCTCGTAAACATTGGATACACGCTTCCACTATTTCACCGCAGTTAGCCTATGATACTACAGAACAATGTAAAATGCGATCCGGTTTGGCGCGCCCAATCACGGCGCCGCCCAAAAGGACATGGGCCGGTGTAACGGCCAAAATAAATACAAAGAGAAAAGCGGCAACCGTTTGTGATTTAGATCACAATTCACTTTTGGCACCTGTGCCACAGTAGATCGTAGTCGTCATTTGCCCCGTGCGGTTCCCCTCCTTCGCACGGGGTTTTTTTGTCTTCACAGGCGCAAGAATAATTATTTTTCAACGGCGCATTTACAATCCACAGAGACTGTTGATAACCATGCCGTACCTGTGGAAAACCCCAAAAATTGTAACGTAACATTCAGTGGTTACTTACAATGCACAACGAATAGGCACACAAATGTAACTATTTGAAATATCGTGTCAATGTAAAATTATATTGTGCGGTTTTTTGATTAAAAGAATAAAGAAGAAATGATTGCAAAGACAGTTTTCAACTTGTTGATAACTCTTAAAAAAAATAAAGCAAAGCACATATTTACCAACACTTACGTTTATCACAACACATTACAGCATTTTAAATTTAACACCAAAAACCGGTAGCCTGAAAAACAAAACCATTGGCGTCAACCCTGCGTAAACCTTTCAAAAAAACAACTGCGTACCCAAATAATCAATCGACTGTCACCACCTATGAGATCCCGCCCGCTATAATCAACCTACCCTCTCATGCATTTTTTTTGCACATTTGGCTGTGAGTCACCCGTGCGTTCGAAAGTTTGTGTTGATTTACGTCATAATATTATTGACTTTTATTAATATATTAATTAATTATATGCTATACGTATAATAAATTTACCAGTAAGGGTACTCACTATGAAAATTCTTGTCGTTGAAGATGAAAAAAAAGTGGCGGGGTTCATCAAGCGCGGTTTGGAGGAAGACGATTATCAGGTCTCAACCGCCTATGATGGTGTTGAGGGTCTGAAACAGGCCATGACCGGAGAATTCAGCCTGGTGATTCTGGATATCATGCTTCCCAAGAAAGACGGACTGGCTGTCATAAAGGAGCTGCGTGAATCCGGCAATCAGGTTCCGGTGCTTATGCTGACGGCTCGTGGCGCGACTGAGGACATTGTCACCGGTTTGGACGCCGGTTCCGATGACTATCTGCCAAAGCCGTTCGCCTTTGCCGAATTGCTGGCCCGCGTCAAGGCATTACTGCGACGAAGCGAGCAGGATCGCGGAGCAGAGATATTCGTTGCCGATCTGCGCGTGGACCCGGTCACCCACAAGGTATGGCGCAGCGGCAACGAAATCGAACTTACCGCCAAGGAATATGCGCTTCTGGAATATCTGGTGCGCAATCCCAACAAGCCATTGTCCCGCACCATGCTTGCCGACAATTGCTGGGGCTATGACTTTGACAAATTCACGAACATAATCGATGTGTACATCAACTATCTGCGCAAAAAAGTGGATAAGGACTATCCCGTAAAACTTATTCATACCGTGCGCGGCCAGGGTTACATGTTTAAAGAAGCATAGTTTAAGCCGCCAGGTTTATTCGTTTTTCAAAAACAATAAGGCCGGGAACCGTTCGAGGCCCGGCCTTTTGTAATAAATTGGTGTTCTTGATCACATTACTCTTCCGAACATATCCGATACGAAACAGTAGGATCTGCATGTAATGCCCCGGCGAGCTTACCTCCCTCGCATGGGGCTATTTTTTTGTCCTCTTTTATTATATATTCAGCACCTTCTAAAAAATTATAACAACGAGCGTTGAATTCTCATTTTTATGGAGGAAAACTTGAACAGATTTTTAGTGTTGTTTATGGTGGCAGTGTCTCTCATGGCTGGCAGCCTGGTTTATGCTGCGGACACCTTGCCGAAGCCGGGAAAATTCGATGAGGAAGAAATTTTTGCCGTTGAAAGACTGGGCAGCAAGTACAAAAGCATCATCGTCCAGGATTACTCAACTGAAAAAGCCGAGATATCCAACATCGACGAGGATGAAAAGGAATTGCTCATCAAGTCAAAGAAAAACATCGTCAAGGCCCTGACAGCGAGCACCGTATCCAATCTCAACAAAGGCGGCAAAATAAAGGCCGTGGCCGGCACCGCCAAGCATAGGGGGAATACGCTCATTCTCAGGGGCAAGATCACCAAATTCAACGGCGGCGTTGGAGCGGCCAAGTGGTTCCTCGGTCATTTCGCGCCCAAAAGCGCCAAGACAAACATCTCCATAGAAGCGGAACTCATCGATGCCTCAACCAATGAAGTTCTGGCAAAGATCAAAGATATACGCTCCGGCGGCGAAGGAGTCTCATTGGGCAGCGGCAACATGACGAGCGCTTTCACTGTCCAGGCAAATGACGAAGGCGAAGAGCTGGCAAACTTCATCAATGAGCTTATGTAAAGCGGAAATGCATTTTCTAAACAAATTTGGTGTATGTACTGAAAAAATAAAAAGAAAACGATAACAATCTGTGTTTTAGATCACACTTTGTTCCTGAGTATGTCCGATTAATAACGTAAGATCTGCTTGTTATGCCCCGCGCAAACGTTACCTCCCTTGCGCGGGGCTATTTTTTTGCCCATGTAGGCGCAAGGGCGCTTTATCCAGCACTCTTATCATTTTTTTTGATAAAACGTACTACAGAAAATCCATCTGCACCCGAAAAGAAAACCAAGGGTCTGTATGCTGTGCCCCATGTGAGCTTACCTCCCTCACATGGGGCTCTTTTTTGCCTCCATTGCAGGGGATGGGCAAGAGGTCGCAAAAATCACCGGAGTCGGCAGCAACACCATTTCCAAGGTGAAAGCCATCGAAGCCAAAGCAGAAGGAGGCGTTCATTTTTCAGAGAGAAAGCAGCTTACAATGGACTCGCTGCCACGTGTGAGTTTTCTTCACCCATTGAATGGCGGTACGCCGAAACGGTTCCCAATACCAGAATCATAAATACGCAGGCTGCCAACACGTAAGCCAAACATGTGCGCATAGTATCTTCTTGGTTGTCGTGTTGCCCGCTCATGACTTGATCGGCTGGTTTCATTGTCTTGCCCTCCATCGCTCAATTTTCAGCAACCAGCAATATTCTCTTACTATCTCATAACATAGAATCGCTAAAAATCCAGTTGGCAACGAAATAGGTGATTTGGGTCACACGTCATTTCAAGCCAATCTGCCATAATAAACCATCGTCAGTCTCCCTTGCCCCGTGTATCAACCTTCCGATACTGGGGCTTTTTTTATCCCTATTGCCAGGGAGGATTGAAGGCATGTGTTCCATAGCCTGAAAATCTGTAATGAAGCCACATCTCAAAAGTAAAAACACCTGTAGGAACTGTGGACGCAATACAGCGGCAGAAAGTAAGGCCTGCTGCCTGTCCTTAGTGCGAAGAACCTTTAAAATTTCACGTAATTTGGTGATGTTTTAAGGTCTGAAGGGAATCTGAGACGGAGGTAATAATGACCGTTACGAGTGCGAAGATAGGCAGGCAGTCGCCTTGCTCCTTGTGTGGCAAATCAGGGAACAAGGCTTTACATTTTTTCTAAGTGATTTAAAAAAACTATAAATTTTTGTCATGGTGGGCGCTACTACTATTGAATTGATCAAATAACAACATAATATAAAACAAAAAAATAAATAAGATCCAACCAAAATACCCCCATAAATACCCCTGGCCCACCGCTGATTGACCACAAAAAAAACACTCCGTTATCATTATAATTTCCCCTCTTCAAGCTCCATCCACAGATCTGCACACCAACTCGCGTAAACTTTTTCTTCTTTGCCGAAAATGTTTATTCCAGTCCCTCGTCAATTATCCGACCAAACAGCTACACCCCCACTGGATAATTATAGATAGAAGGAAAAGTCTTTCAGGAGGTGAACGATGGTTTTGCTGAAGCGCATAACTGCCTTAATTCTTGCCTTTTTGCTCCCTGCCACTGCCTGGGGATTCTGTTTCGAGGAAGCCGGAAACGAGTATGGCGTCTCCCCTCTCCTTCTCTGGGGAATCGCCCGGCACGAGAGCGGCTTGAATCCGAAAGCCATCGGCAGAAATGGAAACGGCACCTACGACTACGGGCTGATGCAGATCAATTCCAGGTGGGCGAAGGTCCTGGGAAAAGATCGTTGGCAAAAGCTGGGTGAACCTTGCGCCAACGTCAGGGCCGGGGCCTGGATTCTGGCACAATGCATCCGGCGGCACGGCTACAACTGGAAAGCGGTCGGGTGCTACCACAGCAACACTCCGGTAAGAAGGGAGAGATACGCCGGTCGGATCGCCTCCATCATCGCGGCCGAAACAACCAGAATGCCGAGAATGCTCCAATCCTCCACTGTATTCGATCCGGCGCCGGACCCATGGAGCGATGTGTTTGGAAAGCCTCTTTAAAGAGCTTGCCGGGGAGTGCCGGCTCCCGGCCGGGGAGGCCAGGGAACTGCTGGAACGTTCTCTTTCGGCGGCGTTGAGCGAATCCTGTGACAAGAGGTCGGTTGTTCTCATTACCGGAAACGAGATCGTGGTCTACCGGGAGACCGGCTGGGACAACAGTCCGGAGCTTGAATGGGTTCCATTCGGCCGGTTAAGCAGGAAGCTTCTCCGCCGCTGCCGCTACCGGGTCGGAACCGAACTACGGAAAAGAACAGCACTGGTGGAGCACGACTACCTGAAGACTCTCCAGGGGACACTAATCAGGGGGACAATCGAAAGGATCTGGGAAGACGGCTCCCTGATCATCCTATTCAGCCTGGATGAGCTGTTCATAAGACGGGAGATCCGCGGCACGTGTCCGCTCTCACTGCAATCCCCCACGGAACGCGGCAGGTATCGGAGAGGAGAAGCCCGTTACTTCTTCGTGGCAAAGGTCCGGCTGATAAGACTGGCCGAATGGCTCTTCAGGACCGATATCCGTCTCAGCCGCACATCCAGGTTCCTCCCCGAACTGCTGCTGAAGATGAAGTGCGAGTGCGCGGATATCAGATGCATCCGCAGAATTGCCGGCAGGATCAGCTTCATCGTGTCGAAGGAAAGACTCCCTAGGGAGGCGATCCGGGAAGTCTCAGCGGAACTGGGAGAAAGGGTGAAGGTGACATGGGAATCTTAGGTGGCGGCAATGGACCATCGACCGACCTGGGAATCGGCTTCAGCCTGAACGACCGGACCAGGATTCTGGATATCGGAATTCCGGACCGGCACCGCATGCGGCACACCTTCGTCTTCGGCACCACCGGAGTGGGCAAGACCCGGCTGGCGGAGTACATGATCGAGCAGGATATCCGCAAGGGCTACTCGGTGGCCTTCTTCGACCCCAAGGGGGACCAGGAGATCTTCGCCAAGATCGTCGATGTGGCCGAACAGTGCGGCCGGCTCCAGGAACTGATGCTTGTCACCCCGATCTATCCGGAATTCTCGGCCATCATCGATCCCATGGCATACTACTTCATGGTGGACGAACTGGTGGGACATGTGGTCTCTGGCATCAAAGGTGGCAAGGAGCCATTCTTCCGCAACATCGCCAAGGATATCACGCTGGCGGTGATCCTCTCCATCCGGCTGATCGCCCAGAGAGAAAAGAAGACACCGGTGCTCAACTTCAACGAGCTGAGAAAGGGGATTCGACGTTCATCCCTGAAGGAATACCGCGAGGCGCTTTTGACCATCAACTCGCCCGAATCGGTCGAGGTTGCCGGCATGATCCAGGACGTGCTGGAAAGCCCTCAGGAGTACTACGCCAAGGTTTCCTCGTCGCTCAGAACCGCCCTGGTGGAGCTTTCCTCGGGCAACATCGGCCAGATCATCGGCAAGGCGGACGAAAACCGTTTCATCAAACGTCTGGAAGAGGGCAAACGGGTGATCTTCGCCATCCATTCCGGTTCACTGATCACCCGCGAGGCTGCCGCCACCCTCTGCAAGGTGATCATCTCCATGATCCAGTCCTTTATCGGCCGCACCTATCTCTCCAACCGCCGAGTGGTCTCCCCTCCCCTTGCCATCTATATCGACGAGGCCCAGTCGCTCCTCTACCAGGGGATCGAGGATCTGTTCGCCAAGGCGGGCAGCGCCAATGTGGCAGTGAACGCCTTTGCCCAGTCGGTGAACCAGCTCTACGCCGCCGTGGGCGAAGAGTTCGCCAAAAGCATCCTGGACAACACCAACACCAAGATCTTCATGCGCTGCCCCGATGCCGAGACCTCGGCCTACGTCACCGAACACTTCGGAGTCCACAAGGTGCTGGCCCCCATCATGCAACCTTCAGGCTCCATCACCGCCCGTGAGGTGGAAGAAGACGTGCTCCGGGTATCGGACATCCTCGACCTGGGGCAGCAGGAGTTCTATCTCATGACTTACTCAGGCCGTTTCCGGGGAAAGATCAGGGATGTGCGAACCTCAAAACTCAAGATCGAGTTTCCGGAAGCGCCGTCTGGAGTCAAAACGCCGGCAAACGAGAAAGAGTCTTCTGAAAAGAACGAAACAGCGGAGAAGGAATGCTGACATGGGTCACGGCAATACTCCCGCTCCTGGTGGTCCTGTTCCTGTGCTGGCTTTTTAAAGGTGAAAAGAAAAAACCAGCACAGGTAGCATTGAAACCGTCACCCAAGGAGGAGTCGATCCCGCTTGAGGAACTGTCCCAGGTTTGGACCGGAGAGGATAAAGAACGGGTGATCAGGCTGGAGGATCTCTCTAAAAACTGGCGCACCAAGCCATTGGTCAAGGAGAGCGAACCGGAGCATGAGAAGCCGGTATATTCCCATCCCGATATTGGCGAGTTTCATCACACCTGGGTGGACGGCAAACCGAACATGACCGGTGACGTCCTGCTCTGCGTCGAGGAGTTGCTCAAGCTGCTGGACCGGGAGGGTGACTGTCCTTCGGTGGTCAACCGCAACAACAACGAGGTGGAAGCGAAACTGGAAGAGGATGTTTACACTTTGCTGGCCAATCTTCCTCTCTATCGACACTCGTTGAACGTGGCAAAAGAACTGGCCTCCCGCTGCAGCCAGAAGCTCCTGGCACCGATGGCGCTGATCACCGGCCTGGCCCACGACCTGGGAAAGCTCCCTTCCTACCAGGGACTCTTCTACAAGACCGGGGACCACCCCTTCATCGCTCCGACCATCCTGGAGAATATCGATTCCTTCAAGAAACTGAACTATGCCCTGGACGTCATGGAGGCGATCCGCCAACATCACCGGCCCCAGCCGGAAACCGACCTGGGAAAGCGACTCAAGAACGCGGACCAAGTCTGCCGCAACCACGAGATCACCTTGCTGCTGAAAAAGCACACGACAAGCACTCAAGCCGAAGGCTCGCCGTCAGGTCAGGTTACTGGAGTGGGGACAGCGGACCAGATTACCGATTCAGGAGGCAAAACAGAATTGCCCTCTCTTCCGCCCAAGCAATCAGCAACCTCCGGGAAAACGCGTGACAAGGGTGCTGACAGGAATGTGGCCGAGGCCCAAATCGCGGTTTTCGGCGGATACCCAGACCAGGACCCGGACATTTTCGGAGTGACTGCAGGGAAGGAAGGGAAGATCGAGAACTCCCTGATACCGATAGAGTGGTTCGATCCCGGCGCCGCCCTACTCTACCTGAAACAGTTCATCAACCGGATCAAGGGTGGCAGGTTCTTCGCCTTCTCCATGCCGGACGGCATCGTCTATGTCCAGGTATCATACTTCTGGCAGATGACCAAGCGGCTCTCGCACAACGATTCCAGGCTGCTCGCCGCTGACGCGGATATCCAGGCAAGACGTGACATCATGTTCTCCATGGTGGAGAAGTTGAAGGAGAAAAAGGCCATTGCCACCGATCTCCTTGGGCCGGGGTTCTTCATGGCTGTTTTCGTTATCAATCCCGGTTCCGAGGAGCCGAGGGAGGAGAGCCTGATTCCCTTCCGGGCCGAAGCCTTCGGCGAGCCGGTCTCAATCCTGGAAGCGAGGAAGGTCCACCGCCTGAAGGAAATAAAGCAGGTTACCGCGAAGCATCTCCTGGAGCGGAAGGAATCGATCTTCGGATAGAAACGGGAAAGGCCATGGATGACATCCTGCAGCGGCTCAATCCGCTTCGCTACATAACCGGACCGGATTACGCCATCCTCTGGAAAAGCCTGTTCGCCACAGTTCTGCAGGGGTTCTGGGGAAGGTTCCTGGCCGCTACGCTCCTGTTTCTCTCCTTCTGGCTCGGGGTGAGAAGAAGAAATTTCGCCATGGCGACACTCTACTTCGGCCTGGCGCTTCTGGTTACCTTCGGCACCCCGCTGTTGATGCTCCTGGGGCTGCTATAGGAGGTGAATGTGGCGGGCAAAAACAGCGGCAGCTCCGGCAGTGACATCATGCCGGTTCAATCAATGGTGGCGGAAAACCGTCCCAAGGGGCTGATCGAGGCGATCTCGAATATCGAGTACTACCATGCCCAGGAAAAGCGCGGCGCGATCCTGTCGGCTGGCTTTTTCACCCTGAAACAGAAGATCGAGTATTTCGAGGTTGGTTTCAGGGGATCGTTCGTCTCCGGGCTGATTACCGCCATGATCACTCCGCTGGCCATCGCGGTGGTGGAACGGCTGATCCCGGTGTTCGGCTCCACCTCTCCCAGCGCCTTTGACAAGTTCTTCGTCTTCCTGCTCGCCTTCGGGTTCTGGCTGGGGTACGCCTGTTTCATCGCCAGGGCTGCTTCCATGTATATCGGACCCTACACCAGGAGCATGATCCGGAACTTCGTGGGCGGGGTAATAACCGGGGCCATCGGCAAGATGATCATCGCCTTCATCTTCCTGCACTTCCTCTGCCTGGTAGTGCTGACCGAGAACCACGTCATCAGACTGCTGCTTCGGTTCGGCAGGAATATCAGGACGGAAACGTTCATTTCCATATATCGCTGGACCATGGAATTCAGGCCGGTGCTGCTGACGGCATCATACCTGATCGTACTCACCACATCGGTATTCGTGGCATTGCCGCTGGTAACCATGTTGTTCGTTTCTCTCCGCAACAAGAGGCTGGAGAGGATCAAGGCCATCGTTGAAAACCGCTGAAGGAGGTAGATATGTCTGAAAGCAAGGAAGCCAAAAAGGAAAGGTTGTCGCCGGAGGAATGGGAAAAACGGCAACAGAGGAACCTGGAGCGGAAGCTTAAGCTGGCCCAGCGGGACGACATGGGAATCGTCTCGCGCCGGACTCTGGATTCGACTGATTTCATCCACCTGTTCGGTACGGCAGACTTCATGCTGAGCCTCGTCCGGTCAAACATGGGGCGCAAGGGGAAGATCGACCTGACCAAGGCGGCCGGCTTCCTGGCCGAGGCGGAGAGGATCAAGGAGGAGTTGAACCTGCTGAACGCCGAAATGTGTCGGGAACTGGGGAGAGAGTACAAGCCACCCTTTGGGTTCGGAAACCCGCTGAAAGAGGAGAAGCAGGAGTAATCAACCGTTGGTACCGCTTTATATCATTACCCAAACATTTCGATGATCCTGAAATTCAAAGCCCTTGACTCACCGGTATGCCGGTTATAATATAAACACAAAAACTAACCATATCGGTGATAGCCATATGCAGACAACCAAGCTCTTAGAAATTCTTTCCTCCTATAATCGCTTTTGGAACACCGGCAGCATCGATGCCGGTATCAATAGGGACATTCTCTCTGCGTGCGTCGGGCAGTTGGATTCCAATGAAGTTATCGTGCTTAAGGGAGTACGACGTTGCGGCAAATCAACCCTCATGGCACAGGTGATCAGGGAGTTGCTTGCCCGGGATGTACAACCGACCGCCATCCTGCGGGTGAACCTGGAAGAACCGCTTTTCTCATCAGAATACTCGATTGAACTGCTGGAGCAGATATATCGCACCTATCGGGAACGAGTCCAACCGGAGGGAAAATGCTGGCTCTTCATGGATGAAGTTCAGAATGTACCTGGATGGGAGAGTTGGGTACGAGGCCGCGGCGAAACCGAGAATATTAAAATATTCATCACCGGTTCGTCATCACAAATGCTCTCCCGCGAGATCGGCACTAAACTGACTGGAAGGAATGTGTCTTTTGAGGTCTACCCTCTCTCGTTTAAGGAATTTCTGCGTTTCAATAATCTGGAAGTCAGAACTGAGCTTGACTATACGGACAGTAAGGCAACAGTCAGAAAATTGTTCCATGATTACTTGAAGTATGGTGGATTTCCCGAAGTGGTACTGAAGGAATCTAGCGACGCTAAAGAGCTCCTGCTCAAAAACTATTTCGAGGATTTGCTCTACCGGGATATTGTCACACGCTACGAGATACGGGATGTGGCTAACCTGCGCAATCTGGCAGTATTCTTGATGACCAACGTCGCCAAACCGACGAGTGTCACCAAGTTGAAGAACAACTTCACCATTTCCCAGGATAAGACTGAAAATTACGTGTCGGCCATCATGGAAAGCTATCTGCTGTTTCAGATGAAGATGTTCTCTTATTCGCTCAAAAGCTCAATGCGTGCCGGGTTCAAGCCGTATGCCATCGATACGGGGTTGCGAAACAGGGTCGCCTTCGCGTTTTCCGAAGATATGGAATGGTTGGTTGAAAACGTTATCTTCTGCCATTTGAAGCGGCATCATGAAGAGGTTTACTATCACTCCAACGGCAGCGATACAGACTTTGTGGTCAAGGAGGGAATGAGGATCACCAAGCGAATCCAGGTCTGGTATGAAGATGTATCAGAGATCGCCATACCGGCTCGAGAGCTGGCCTGTTTCCAAAAACCGCTGGAAGGTCATGAAGCATCGGAAACGATACTGGTGACCAACGACTACGAGGATGTTATTGATACCGCGAGTGCCAGGGTTCGATGCATTCCGGCGGTAAAGTTTCTTCTAGGGCTTGGCCAGGGCTGACACTCCAGGGTTCTGGTGCTCATTTCAGTAGTTCTGTCTTAACAGCTTCATCAATGGAGCTCTCTTCGATAGCTTCCCTTGTCCATGGTTCCCGACCTTGGGCCAGTACCTTGGTCGCCCCTTCGGCCACTGCCGGAGTGTTACTCCAGAGAGCGTTGCGAATCGAGCGCAGCTCCTGTGGGTCCGCTTTTCCGCCATCGGCCCAGTCCCGGCAGCGCCTGCAAAGAAGAGCGAGGGTATCCATGTTGGGCGAAATGTCGGGTTGATAATCCCATAACTGCAGATCTTCCTTGCTTTCGCACCACTCGCACCTGAAGCTGGCCCGTTTGCCGATGTTCTTGCCAAAGGTGCTGATGTCCGCCAGGATCAGGCTGGAGGCAGCCAAAGCCACAGCCTGAGGAACAACAGACCTGGATCTACGGTAGGCGCAGGGAGCATTGCGACTAGAAATTGAGAAAGAACAAGTAGTTCGATAATAGCCAACGGCAGATTAGATATTGATTGACGATTTTGACGTGATACTGCTCGTGTCGGCCTGGTGAAGTTCAGAAAAATGTGGTTTCTGGACGGACACTACATAAATTGTGATTTGATTAGCTCTGTTCGCGACAAGAGAAAAAGACAGAATTGTGTTGAAGTAACGTAAGAACAAAACTTTTTAAATCTAGATAGTTGAAAACGTTACAAGTCGGCATATTGCATTTTTAGAGCTGATGTTGGGTTTACCCCTTCAACCAGCAAAACCCGCATCAGTCACTGTCGATTGCTGATGGCCAACAACAGCTTGGACAAGGCCAGATCAATCTGGGAGAGAAGCAGTTTGTCAGCAAAATCCTTGTAGGTTTTCTCCGCCTCCAGATATTCCAACTCGGAGAGCTTCCCATTTCGGTATCGTACTGCAACCATGTTCCTTCTCCCCTCATAGAGCTTCAAGCGCTGTTGGGCCAGATAGGCTTCGCGCTGAAGTTTCTGCTTACCATTCAACTTTTCCTGATTCTGGCTTTCCAATTGCTCTAGGGCTTGCCTGAGACGAAGGTGCCCCATCTCCTCTTGGCGTTTGGCAAGAGCCACTCGATCCCAGAAACCATCAAAAACCGTGAAAGAGACGTTAATCCCTATGGTGTAGTAGTCTGATCTCATTCGGGAAATGCCTCGGAAATAGTTGGCATCGTCGCGCCCCACAAAATTGTAGCTGCTTGTGAAATCAACCTTCGGGAGATAGGAGCCTTCGGCGAATTTTACCCGGGCCTCTGCCGCTTTTAGCTCAGCCTGGAGCCGGCGTGCCTCCGGCTGCAAACTAGCCGCCAGCAGAACAGGTTCTCTAACATCCTCCGGGGCATCGAGTAATAAGAAACCAGAAAGGTATACGGTGTAATCCAAAGCATAAAGCCCCAGGCTCTGACAGTACTTGGTAAGTGCCACTTCCTCGTTGCTTTTGGCCTCTGCAACTGCAAGCTCTGCCTCCTGCATCACCAGGCGCTCGGATTCCGAGTCGCTACCGGGATTGAGTCCGGAAGAAATCTTCGTTTCCGCAACCAGAAGGTGTTTTTGAGCAAGCTGATAGCTTCGTTGTGCCATACCAGTCTCGACTTGGGCCTTACGCAGAGTCCAGTAGGTCTTGGTCACCTCCAGCGACACCTTGGATTTTATAGACGACTCCTCGTACCGTTGCGCCTTCTGTTCTGCCTGGCTTTCGACAACTGAAGCGCTGTCCTGACCACCGGAATAGAGATTGTAGATGAAGTCGGCACCGGCCCGCCACTCATACCTGGGCTGGAAATTTTCGGCTTTGACGTGCACTTCCTCTCCTCCAACACTCCCGTTGATCTCAGAGCCGGTGAACCGGTCCACTACCTTGAGGTACTTGCTGGATCCCGAGAGCAGCAGACGAGGGAGAAATTTGCCAGCTGCCACCTTGACTCTGAGAGAGGCTGCCTCCCTTTCCTTGGCCGCCAACGCCAATTCCACCCGATTAGCCAGGGCAAACGAGATGGCATCATCTAGCCGCGCCGGAAGCATCTCGGTCTTGTGCGCCTTTTCCTGACCGTAGGCGGTAGCAGCAGCGCCCACAATCAGGACACAAAGGAGCGAGAGCAAAAACGGTCTACTCATAGCGTAGAGATTCCACGGGATTAAGGCTCGCGGCTCGGTACGCCGGATAGTATCCTGAAAGCACCCCAATCATTATGGAAACTAGGAGAGCGGCCAGGACTGCGGGCAGGGATGGGGCCAATGGAATTTTCGTAGCGAGGGCTAATGCATACCCTACTCCCATCCCGAGTAAAAGCCCCAGCCCCCCACCCAACAGGGAGATCAAAACCGCCTCGCAAAGAAACTGAGTCAGGATGTCGGACCGGGAAGCCCCCAAAGCCTTTCTGATTCCGATTTCTCGTGTCCTCTCCACCACAGAGGTGCTCATGATGTTCATGATCCCCATGCCACCTACGAAAAGTGAAACCGATGCCGCAATAACGCTAATCACCGAGAGCGTTTTCAAGATATTCTCGGTAGTTTTGATGTACTGTGCCATGGTTTCTGCCTTGTAGGAAAAGTCCCCCCGATGTCTGCGTTTCAGGATCTCCTTCAGTTGGAACACCGCTGTATCAGTATTGGCCAATCCGGTAGTTTCGGCATGCAGAATATTTATCTCTTTATTTCCACGTAGCTGCTGTACAAAGGTAAAAGGGAGGAATATACGCCCGTTAGCATCGCCTCCTCCTGAACCGATACTTGCCAAAAAATCACGTTTTTTTTCACCGAGAAGACCCACCACTCTAACATTTCTCCCCCCAAGTCGCAGGGTCTGTCCTACCGGATTCTGCGACTTTCCGAAGAGTGCCTTCTGCACCTCAGTTCCAATTACGGCAATCGCCCTACCCCGCGCGATCTCCTCCTCCCTGAGCCCACGGCCGCTGGTCACAACGTCATTGGTGATGTCGAGATAGTCGGCACCCACCCCCAGAATCTGCGCGGCGTTAAAATATCGGGCGCCGTAACGGACACTCTCAACGGCACCCTCGCCACTGGTTATCACCGGGGAGATCTTCGTGATGGCCCAACAGCGGGCCTTTTTCACAGCCTCGTAATCGTCGTTTTCAATGCCGGTGCCGGCGCGGATCGCCTTGCGGGGATCTTTTTCGGCAAGGTCCCGGAAGACCCAGATGCTCTTTAGGCCAAAGGTTTCCAACTCTTTGAAAATGAGATACCTCCCCCCCTTGCTGACGGTGCTCACCAACATCACCGCCGCGATGCCAACCGTGATCCCCAGTATGCTCAGGATGGTACGCAGTCGATTGTCCCGTAACGCCTGCATGGCCTGGAGGCAGATCTCAAGAGTGGCGCCAGACGCCCTGCGGCTGCCAGTCCCTAACTTACCGTCTTTCATCTTTTTCGAGCCTCCCGTCCCGCATCCGCAGCTTGCGCTCGGAATAGCGCGCGATCTCTTCCTCATGGGTCACCATAATGACGGTCTTCCCCAGGCGATGTAGCTTGGAGAAGATCTCCATGATCTCGTTGGCGACCACCGAATCAAGACTCCCTGTCGGCTCATCGGCAATGATCACGGAAGGCTCATTCACTAGAGCCCGGGCGATTGCTACCCGCTGCTGTTGTCCCCCCGAAAGCTGAGAAGGGAGATGCCCGGCCCGTTCGGCCAGATTCACCCTTTCCAGCGCCTCCAGTGCCCGACGCCGCCGTTCGATGGCGGAAACCCCAGCGTAAACCAGCGGGAGTTCCACGTTGCGCTGTGCTGAAATCCTCGGTATCAGGTTGAACATCTGAAACACGAAGCCGAGCTTCCCACGCCGTATCATAGAGAGCTCCTGTTCGTTCAACTGGCAGACCGGAGTACGGTCCAACTGGTAACTCCCCTCGCTTGGAGTATCGAGGCAGCCGATAATGTTCAAAAGCGTGGATTTTCCCGAGCCAGAAGGGCCCATGATGGCGACAAACTCACCGGCGGTGATATGCAAAGTGATCCCCTTGAGGATGGGAAGGTTAACTTCTCCCAGTCTGTAATTCTTACGTATCTCTTCCAGTAGGATCATCGATGCTGCCTAGTAACTGCAATGACCAGATCCCCCTCGTGTAACTCCTTACCCTCGCTGAGAATCACCTCTTCACCAAAACCAAGGGAAGAAACAATCTCCACTGATCGGGCATCTTCCAACCCAGTCAACACCGGCAGCAGGTGTACCTTCCCCTGGCGCACCGTGGCCAGATAGCTTTTTCCGTCCCGGCGCATCACCGCTTCAAAGGGAAGTTGGGTAACGCTCTGCTTCTCTGCCAGCTTGATCTTCACGTCCACCTGCTGCCCTAGGCGCAGGTGGGGATGTTTCTGGCTCATGCTCACCCGGAGTTTTAGGCTGTTAGCGTTTCCCTCCTTGCGCACCGCAGGCTCAATGCGAAGCACTTTTTCTTTCCAGATCTGCCCTGGTAGCGCTTCACAGGAGAATTCCACCCCCTGCCCAATCTGCACCGCACCGGCATCCGACTCGTCCACCGAGACCTCGATCTCCGAACTAGAGAGGTTAGCCAAGGTGAACAACGAATTCCCGGGAACAGCCAGATCTCCGATCTGCACTTTCTTCTTCACCAGAATACCTGCGAAAGGAGCTACAATTCGGAATCGTTCCCGTTGCAGCTCTGAATGGCGGAGTTGTTCTGAGACCTTTTTCTGATTAGCCCGCTCCAGTGCAAGTTGCAACTCTGCCTCCTGGATCGAGCTTAGTGAGGCTCCTCCCACCTGATAGATCTGACGTAGCGCCTTCAGATTCCTTTCCGACTGTTCCACCTTAGCCGCTGCCTCCACCATGGCGGCACGTTCGCTGTTGATGGTGGTGACTGCTTCACGGTCATCAAGAAGTACCAGTGGCTTCCCGCGTGACGCCAATTCCCCCTCCAAGGCCAGCACATTGACCACCCGAGCGGTAACTGAGGAAGTTATTTCCGACTCCTGCGCGCTTACCACCCGTCCGGTGGCGGAAATGTAAGAGACGATGGCGCCTCTTTCCGGGGTCACCACCTTTACCGTAAGGCCGCTCCTCATCTCCAGATGGACATAGGCAATCAGAATGATGGCGACCGTGATCACCACCAGGAAAATCGTCTTAGTCATGGACCAATCCTCCTATGGTACTTAAGGTTCCCTTCGGCAAGTTGGAACGTTCCCCCCACCGCAAGAGCAAACTTCCTCCGGATTTTATGATCGCCAAATATCAAAACCACTCTAAAAAATCGGGGTATCAACCCAAGAAAGGGCCAGTTGCGATATTAACTTCGCTAGAGGAAGGAAGTCATGGAGCACTGAACAGAGCTTCAAAATTTATATCAGGATCTCAAAATATACGCATTTTATCCTCGCAAAATGGCGAATTCAATCAGTCCCAAGCATGATTTAGTTGTCGTATTTCCAGGTCAGAATTAGAAACAAAGCATAAAACGAAAGCATGAACGGTGCTGTTGACGCTACTTCTCAACTACAAGAGCCCCCACGTAACCGGCCTCGATCGCTAATTCCGCCCAGTTCCAACGCAGCAACTCTTCGGTGCCATCCTGATGTTGAAGCAACCGAGCGGGAAGACCGGGCACCATCGAAACCTGAAACTGGCGCAAAGGGATCGACAACCCCTCCCCTTTGGCTTTGATATAGGCTTCCTTTCGAGTCCAACAGTTGAAAAAAGCGCGACGGCGCAAGGGCTCAGGCAGGCTCATCAGTTCAAGGTATTCTGCGGCGGCGAATTCATGTCGGACGATTTCCTCAAAACGTTCCAAACGTCCTAACCTTTCCACGTCAACCCCTACCCTGCGTCGCCAGACAAAGGCAAAAATGATCAGGTTACCGGAATGGGAAATATTGAAACAAAGAGAGCTCTGAAAAAGCTCAGGTTTTCCATAGTTCCCATACCGGAACTGTACTCCAGTCGGTGCCACGCCGATATAGCGCGACACTAATCTTCTCAGCGAGGCCCTGCCGATCACAAAACGTGTTCGATCCTGCTCAAAGGCAAAAAGTTCCGCTCGTGCTTTCTCGTCAATGGAAAGCTGTGCCCAATAGTTCGTCGTAGCGTCCGAGTAGTCGGTCAGCAAAAGGTACCATACCTGCACTTCTTCCGGGCCGAGCAGGAGCGGCCCGTCAAATCCCTGGTAGCGGATCGGTCGACAAAAGCCGAGCTCCATTCCTTTCATGGCTGCCCCGGAGTTACCTTCAGCGGAGCGGGGGCCTGCCGATCGAGTGCTACCGACAGTGCTTCTAGAAGCGGCTTCTTCTGGCTGTGCAGAAAAAAATGGTCCCCAGCAAAGAGATGGCAGGAAAACGGACCGGAGCTTTGTCGTTGCCACCCCATGAGTTCTTGCCGAGTCACTTCTTGGTCGTCCCCCCCGCCGAATACAGTGAGGGGGCAGGTCAGAGGTGCCTCCTCATGATAGCGATAGTTCTCGCAGAGCGCGAAGTCGGCGCGGAGGATAGGGAGCATAACACTCATTAGTTCCTCGTTTTCCAAAAGCAGAGGAGGCGTGCCGTTCAGGCGCCTCAGATGTTCCATCAATTCAGAATCCGGCAGGTGCTGAACTGGAGCGGATCGGTCAGGTAGATCAGGGGCACGACGACCGGAGACAAAGAGATGCACGGGAATCAGCTCCAGGTTGCACCGCAACTCCCGGGTCAGCTCAAAGGCGATGAGACCGCCTAGGCTGTGTCCAAAGAAGGCAAAGGGACAGTCATCAAGGAACGGTCCGAGCGCATGGGCCAGATCCCGGACCAGAGGGCCCATCTGGGTGAATACCTTTTCGCTCCATCGGTTCCCTCGGCCGGGAAGCTGAATAGCGCAGAGTTCCACCCTCTCCGGAAGGTCACGGGGCCAGGAATGGAAGATCCCAGCCCCCCCACCAGCATAGGGAAAACAGAAAAGGCGCAACTTAGCGCGCGGTTTCGGTTCCGGGAACAGGAACCAGTTCGCCGATATGGTAAGTGCTGGCATAAAACTCCCCTATTCTGTTTCTTCTTGCCCAGTCAGGCATCGAGTCGGGTCCCGACCCCGAGTTGATAGGCAAGGTCATAGTAATGGTGAGCGGTAGCGATGTCGAAGATCGCCATGCCCATTGGGCTGAAGTAGATAGCATCGTCATCGGCAATTTGCTCCAGATACCCATGACAGACTACATCCACAAGTGACTTCGTATCTGCTTGCTTCAGGTGATACTTTTTGTGCATCATCTCGATATCAGTGTTCTCCCGGCAGACCTCGTCCCAATCGTCCACGATCAGATGCTTTGTATGAATCATAATCTCGGGCTCGTAATCCCGCAGGGAGACGTTCAGCAAAAGGGCGTTCTTCTTGGGTGCCTTATTGATATAACGGGTTGTGGAGACGGTACAGGTCACGAAAATGTCCGCAGCCTCATAGCATGGCAACCACGAGTCGCAGATATTCACCTTCTCGCGAAGTTCCGGATTAAGCCCGGTCGTGTCCACCCCTTTGAGGTCGCTTATGTAGATGCGGCTAATGCGATCCCTAAGGAGATACCAGATCATCTCCAGATGGAGGCGGCCGATCGGGCCGAACCCGATGATACCGACGTCAAACATCTGGGCCTGCTCCTTTTTGAGGTAGTGTTTCACCATGAGGCCGCTGACCGAGGCGGTTCGAATCCCGCTCAACAGGCTGGTATTGATGACGCATGCCGGCTCACCAGTCTTGGCCTGGTTCAGGATCACTACCGAGTGAGCGCGGGGTTTCCCAATCTTGATGTTGTTCGGGAAGCTCGCGATCCACTTGATTCCGGCAGACTGGATCTCCCCTCCCACGTAGGCGGGCATGGCGATGATCCGGTTGGTCGAGTCGGCGTAGCGGAGATAGGGCTTAATCGGCTGGGCACATTCCTGGGCGTGGTACAGACGCACCGTTTCCTCAAGATTTGCGATGTTTTCATCCCAGTTCAGGCCCAACTCCCTGATGTTTTTTTCGTTAAGATAAAGCATGAGCTCCTCCCATGAAGTGTCCCTCTGTCAAGCAGATAATGAGGGCGCACTTGTAGTCTTGATTTGCCGATTATCGGCAAGATGGTTCGTTAACCTCCCATTCGAGCTCTGATGCCCATCATTCCGGTTCAAGTCTGGCGTCCCAATCTCCAAAACGGATTCTTCTCAAATCCAAGGAATATGCGGGCTTATCAGACTACTTGAAACCATCCGTGCATCGGAACTGAACCTGATACTTCACGTTACTGATTACGCCCGGTGTGGTGACAGCATTTTCGGATCAAAGTACGTTTCCGCTTTCAGCACTCCGTAGGCAATAGTCAACAGTTTCATCGCCAGGGCAACTACCGCGATCTTCTTACCCCGACGTTTGTGGATTCTCTCAAAAAAACTCACGCAACGGTTTCGATTCGTAACTCTTCATCCGTGCCACCGTGTGCGCGCATTGCAAAAGAACCCGGCGTATCTCATGGCGGCCATTCCGGCAGATGTGACTCAGGTTGGTTACGTTGCCGCTCTGGTAATCCGTAGGCGTCAAGGCGCCATATTTGGCAGCGGCTTTCTTGTTGTCGAACCGGCTCACTTCGTCCAGTGCGCCAAGCAATGTCCGGGAACTCAGCTTACCAATACCGGGTATCGATTCCAGACGCTTCAGCCGGTCGTCATTGATTTGGATTATCTTATTTTCCAACCTGTCTTCAGCGATTGATAAACCCTCAATCGCTTGCATATAGGCGGCAATCACTGTTTTTGCTGCCTCGCCAACCTTCACCGTTTCCAATCGCTCTTGCCATTGTGCACGGGAAAAGAATTTCTCCGGCAGTTTGACTCTTTTCTGGAGCATCATCGCACGGATACCGTTTATCAAGGCGACACGCTTGCTCTGCAATACCTGGCGAGCGCTCAGCAATTCTCGCAACTTACGGACCTTGCCTTCCACTATATGCACTTTACGGGGCAGCAGGTCGCCGCGTGCCAGCTCTGCCATCTTCTTCGCGTCAACCTTGTCCGTCTTGCCATTCGACTGACTGATCCATTTCTGTTCGTTCGGATGAACCACATGCTGCGTAACGCCATCAACCTTCATCAGCGTTTGTGGGCTATCCTTTTCATCTGGTTGTCCGCCTCAAAAACCACATACTTCGGTTCGTCACCCAAATCTTGCAACATATTCAGCAACGAACGCCTCTCTGGAAAAATTTCACCTTTGAACACAACTCGCTTGCGACCATTAATCGCGTGAATCACAAAGCTCTTGCTACTGACGTCCATTCCGATGTGAATCATTATCCAGCCCCTTTCTTGTATGATGTTTGTGCCTAGAGCACGTTGACTACGAGCCCTATGCCAACATCTACTTAGAAAGGGGCTACTTCATAGAATCTCCTACTGATATTCTGACATACCCAACTTCCACTCCAATTCTTTGATATTTACCTTCGCAAAATGTTTTTCCACCCAAGCATCGGAATAGATGGTGTCAAGATAGCGCTGGCCATGGTCGGGAAAAATAGCTACGCAGACGGCACCGGAGGGAATGTCGTCTCTGGTGGCGTTGATTGCCATAAGGATCCCACCGGACGATCCACCTGTCATCAGCGCCTCGTGCTTGACGAGGAGGCGGCAGCCGATGACGCAGTCGATGTCCCTGACCCGAACGCAGCGATCCACCAACTCAGGACGGCAAAGCTTCGGGACCACGCTCGCACCATGCCCGGGAATCAGCCGTTTTGCCTTCTGGCCACCGAAAATAACGCTCCCCACCGCATCAACCGCAATGATCCTGGTCCGCTGTCCCGAGAGTGACTTGCTCTGGAACTGTCTCAAGTACTCGGAGCAACCGGAAATGGTGCCGCAGGTGCTCGTAGCGCAGAAGATATAGTCGATCCGCTCACCCACCTGCGCTAGAATCTCCTTCATGGTCTCGTGATGGGCATTAGGGTTGTTGAGGTTAGCATACTGGTTGGGCCAGTAACTGTTCGGAATTTCCCTGAGAAGTTCCTGTACCCGGTTCAGGCGGGCCTGGAGAAACTCCCCTGATTCCGGGTCGGGCTCGATCACCATGTCGATGGTGGCACCGTAGGCCCTGATAAGAGCCATGTTTTGAGTGGTGATCTTGGGATCAACCACACAGATGAAAGGGAGATCAAAATACGCGCAGGCCATCGCCAACCCCACTCCGAGATTTCCCGAGGAGGATTCCACCACGGTTGTGCCGGGTTTGATGTTATTGTTCTCGATCGCCCGACGGATCATGTTGACGGCAGCCCGATCTTTGATGCTTCCTCCGGGATTAAAACACTCTAGCTTCGCATAGAGGCGGAAGTCAGCCTCACTGAAGATCCGGGTTAGTTGCACAAGTGGTGTGGCGCCGATGGCCGCCAGTACCCCATCACTCTTTGCAGTCGGTAGAAATGGCATTCGTTCCAGCATGGTTTTCATCTCCTGTAATTTAGCTTCAGCGCAAAGAAGCGGAAGCAGGTCTAGGCATCATCAAGGGTCAGCTCTGCCCCCTCCTCAGGAACAAATCTTCCGGAAAGAGAGCAAATGCCCGCGGTCAGAGAAGTAAGGATCCCGATGAGAAAGAAGAGAAGTCCAATCCCACGGCCGGGCCCGACTCCAATCACGAGCCCGACGCTTCCGGACAGGGGGCCACCGACCCTCATCAATGGCTCGAATACATAATCCGCCAGTGGTCCTGCGATCAGGTAGGCTATGGGGAAAAGGGCCGAGCTGATCATGTTGCTGAGGGCGAAGACACGCCCCTGCATCGTGGGAGTGATGCCCATCTGCAGTATCGTCTGGATTGTCCCGTTAACCACTGGCAGACTGAAGAAGAAAATAAAACCGACCGTGCTAATCAAAACCGCCGAAGCCCTTATCCCCGCTAAAAGTATGCAGATGCCGCAGAAAAACTCGATCCTGAGGATGAAAGGGAGTTTGCGGTTCGCTCCTCCCTTCCAGGAACTCATAAAAAGGCTTCCCGCCACCATTCCGATGCCGCACAAGGAAAGGATATTCCCCAAAGTCTGCACCGTACCGAAGGATAGGATTAATGGTGTCGACAAGACTACGACAAAACCGGCCAGAAAGTTTACCAGCGCCATGAAGAGAAGCAGGGGAAATATCCCCGGCCGAGAGCGGAGGTAGTACCATGCATCCAGCACCATCTCTCGCGGGGTCAGCGTTTCTCCGCTGTTCCGCTCTGGAGCCGGCTCTCCCCGGACCGGAAGCAGAAACAGAATCGCGAACAGATAGCTCACCAAATCGGCAATAATAAGCCCCTTGATCCCGATCGAATCGAGGAAGTGCCCCGCTATCATCGGCGAGAGGACCTGCTGCAAGGCAACCCCCAACTGAACCAAACCGTTGGCCCTGCTGAGCCAGTGCGGTGGAACAAGCGACGGAATTAGACTCGCGAAGGCAGGACCATGGAAAGCCTTGAGGGTGGCACCAATCAGGACTACTGCATAGACCTCCCATAGTTGCAGGGCAGCGCAGCGCGTCACCACTATCACCGCGAGGGTACAAAGAGCAGCGCCGAAGTCACTGGCCAGCATGATGCGCCGCCGGTCGAGCCGATCCACCAGAAATCCCGCGCCAGGGGAGATCAAGATCAGGGGAAGCACTGCCAGCAGAGAGATCACCGCATACTGAGTCACCGATCCGGTCCGCTGGTAGAGCCAGACCCCGAAGGCAAAGGTGGTAAGTCCAGAGCCCACCCAGGAAATCAATTGTCCGAACCAGATAGAAAAAAAGGACTTCAGGGAACCACCCCGCGCATCGTCCATTACCGGCTACGCTTTGCTCTCCATGGTTTTTCTCAGGCTGAGCGGCCTCATGTCGGTCCAGACATCTCGGATGAACTCGAGACACTCATTTTTTTTGCCAATTTTCTCGACGCTATGCCACCCCAAGGGGGTCTCCCGATCGGCAGGCCAGATCGAATATTGCTCCTCATGGTTGACCACCACCCTGTAGATCATGTTCTCGTCCATTTACCTATCCTCCTTGTCTGATTTCCCGTTTTCAATTTTCCCTTCGTGGCCTAGGCATCTCCTGAGATGGAAGGCTAGGGTTGCGGCGTTTGGGTTTTCCACAAGGTCCCAGTGGCTTCCCGGGACGGAGTGGAGCCGCAGCGTTTCGCAGCACTGGTCCCACCCGGATTGAGGAGCGTTCTGCGCGCTTTCCTGGGCCAGGAAAAAGTCGATGGCACCGCGATAACTGCGGGGCTGGTAATTGTTTCCGGCCTCAACGTGCGCCAGGTAAACCTCCACATGATGTCGTCCTAGGTCGGTAAAGACACCCGCAGCGGAGCGTGCCTTTTCGACTAGGTGATCGATCCGCTGCTCCGGGGTAAGTTTCGCCAAGTCGGTCGACTCGAGCAATAGCTCCACCTTGTGGATCCGAGCCAGCCCTTGTGCAATCTGAGTGAGAAACTCCGGGGACCGCACCTGCGTCGCTCCCAGTTTTGGCATCGAAGCATCCAAAAGTGCCAGCAGGGCGACCTCCTCTCCTTGGGCGCGGAGTTGCTGCGCCATCTCGAAAGCAACGATTCCGCCCAATGACCACCCTCCCAGCAGGTAGGGCCCATCAGGCTGTACCGTGCGGACCCCTTTCAGATAGTCTGCGGCCATCTCTTCGACCGTTGCGTGCGGTTCTTCCTTGCCGTCTAGTCCTCTTCCCTGCAGCCCGTAGAAGGGTTGGTCGAGGCCAAGGCAGCGGGCGAGATCATAATAACAAAGGACGTTACCACCGGCGGGGTGAATGCAGAAAAAAGGCTTCTTACCGCCTAGCGGCTGAATCGGAATCAGAAGAGATGTCTCCGCTCCCTCCGCACCTTCTCGCAGCAACCGGGCCAAGGAGGCGATGTCGGCGGAACGGAAGAGTTCCGAGACCGGGATGTTTTGCTGGAACAGCTTCTGAATCCGGCTCATGAGCCGGACGGCCAACAGCGAATGGCCACCGAGGTTAAAGAAGTTCTCGTTGACCCCGATCGGGGTCACCTGGAGGAGCTCCTCCCAAATGTGGGTCAGCCGGAGCTCTATCAGGTCCCGTGGTGACGCCAAGTCTCGTTTCTCCCCGGTACGATTCTCACCGGGCACGGGGAGGGCAGCCCGGTCCACCTTCCCATTGGGAGTCAAGGGAAAGGTAGGGAGCACCATAAAGTGGGTAGGAATCATGAAGTCGGGAAGAAATTGCTGCAAGAAGCTCCGCACCTCATCGATAGTCTCCTCGGGAGCCCCCCCCCGTAACGGGTTGTTGGCATAGGCACCCCATTCTTTGCCGAGCTCTTGTTTCCAGCGGTAGAGAACCATCGAGGGCTTCCCCCGCTGAAACACCAGATCGAAGCACGACTCGAAGTCCGGGGACCAGCGGAGCTCAGCACTGTAGCCGTATGCCTCCCCCAGTTGGCAGAGAATCTCCGGTTCCACCCCACTCTCGCCGACACGCGCTCGTTCGCGCAGTTCGCCGACTGTTCCCACTTCTGCCTCCTCGAGCGCCGCCCGAAGCCGGACATCTTCGCTGAGCTGTGCGTTGGGAATCCGTCCAAGGGCTACAAGTTCCTCCCCGGCGGCTAACCGATCACGCAACGTTGCTACCGTCATTCCCTCCAACTGCCACTCCACCCACTCGGGTTGGATCTGAGGAACCGATTCATCACCGACGTGAAGTACTACGTCATAGCGATACTTGCTTAGCTCGTTGCAGTACTCCCCACGTTTGTGCAGGATGTCCACCCATCTGATCCGTGGGAACTCACGTTGCAGGGCGAGGAAAAAAACGGGATCGATGAGGAGTTCTTTTTCCGACTCCAAACACTTTTCCACCTGCTGGCCGAGCTGGCCCAGGCTCATCCCGCTAGCGGCACGAAAACACTGTACCGAGGTCTGGAAAGCGCTACTAAGGTTCAGGTTGCGAAGGTCTCCCAAGAAAATATGCCCCCCTGGTTTGACCGAGGAGAGCGCCCCCCTGATCACCTCGAGAAGATAGTGGATTCCCGGGAAGTACTGGACCACCGAGTTCAGGATCACCAGATCGAAACGACTGTTGTCGATTCCTGTAAAATCGTTTGCCGGCTTTTGCGCCAAGGTCACATTGGAAAGTCCGAGCTGCGGCAGTTGCTCACTGAGGTAGCCGATCACCGCGCCGGCGAAATCCGTTCCGTGGTAGGTCCTACAGTTGGGAGCGATACGGGAGAGGAGAATACCTGTGCCGCAGCCGATCTCGAACAACGCGCCTCTTCCAAGGGCAAGCACCCGCTCCGTGGTCCGGTCGGCCCATTCCCGCATCTCGTGTTCCGGAATGGGAAGGCCCGTGTAGCTGCTGTTCCAGCCCTCGATGCTGATTGTGGGTTTTCCATTTTCCCGGGACAACTTATGAATCGCCGCGTAGTGATCCTCGTAGAGAAGCTGCCATTGAGAGACATGCTCAGCCTGCTCTTGTGGATTCTCCGTTTTCGATTCAGACTGCTCCGCGATCAGATAGGCGATCACTCGTTTTTCGTCGGCGAGGTCGTCGCGTGCCAGTACAATCGCATCGCGCACTCTACGATGCTGCAGAAGTGCGTTCTCGATCTCACCGAGTTCGATCCGAAAGCCACGCATCTTCACCTGGAGATCCACCCGCCCCAAATACTGTATCCTCCCGTCGGGGAGGTATCGCCCTAGGTCTCCGGTCTTATAGAGCCTTTCTCCGCTTCCGGCAAACGGATTGGGAAGAAAGCGTTCAGCTGTGAGATCGGGACGGCTGCGATAGCCGCGGGCAATTCCGTCCCCGCCGATGTAGAGCTCACCCACCACCCCCACTGGGACTGGGTTGAACCGGTCATCAAGGATGAAGATGGCGGTGTTCTCCATGGCACGGCCGATAGGAGGGGCGGTGCCGTCAGCAACACATTCCCCCATGCTGGCGCATACGGTGGCCTCGGTTGGACCGTAAGCGTTCAGCATCCGTCTCCTCGGCGACCAGCGTTGCACCAGGTCAGCAGAGCAGGCCTCACCCGCGACCGCAATGGTTTCCAGCTCGGGGAACGCTTCTGTTTCGGGAAGAAGAGCTAGGACCGAGGGAGGAAGGGTGACGTGGGTGATCCGCTGCTCACGCAGCAAGTGGACGAGTTCATTCCCAGGCATAAGGGTGTAGCGGTCGGCAAGGCAAAGGGCAGCTCCAGAAAGGAGGGCCATGAAGATCTCCGAAACTGAGGCGTCGAAGCTGAATGCGGCAAACTGCAGCACCTTACTCTCCTGCTTCACCCGGAAAGCCTTGATCTGTGCGTTGGCAAGGTTGCACACCCCTTGATGCTGTATCTGTACCCCTTTCGGTTTCCCTGTGGAGCCGGAGGTGTAGATGATATAGGCCAAGTTGTCTGCCCTGGCCTGACAGTACAGCTTGCTGGATTTTTCTCGGCCGATAAGCTCCGACTCCCGGTCTAGCACCACCACCATCCCGGCATACTTGGAAAGCCCGGGAAGGAGTATCTCTTTGGTAAGAAGCACTGCTACCTCGGCGTCTTCGATCATAAAAGCAAGGCGTTCTCTCGGATAACCGGGGTCCAAAGGAAGGTAGGCGCCCCCCGTCTTCAGGACGCCCATTAGGGCAATCACCATCTCCACCGATCGCTCCACGCAGATCCCCACCACCACCTCCGGCCCAACCCCGAGCCGCCGCAGGTAGTGTGCAACCTGATTGGCCCGCTCGTCCAGGACCTTGTAGGAGATCAGGCTTTCTCCAAAGAAGAGCGCCGGACTGTCCGGAGTCTTCTCCACCTGCTCCTCGAAGAGATCGTGGATGCAGACCCCTTTGCGATAGTAGGCCTCAGTGGCATTCCACTCTATCAGGAGTTGGCACCGCTCGACTTCGCTCAATAGATCGAACTCAGAAAGGCGCATTCCGGGATTGGCCACAGCGGCTTCCAGGATTCTGCGAAAATGTCCGAACATCCGTACGATCGTCTCCGGCTCAAAAAGGTCGGTATTGTAGTCCGCTTTAACGTTGATGCCGGACTCGTCCTCCCACATGTCTAGGGCAAGGTCGAACTTGGCTACCCCGCTGTCAATGGCAATGGGCCTGATACTGAGCCCGGAGAGCTTCAGCTCGGCGACCGGGGCATTCTGCAGTACCAGCATCACCTCAAAGACGGGGGAGCGGCTCATGTCGCGCACCACCTGTAGCCGTTCTACGAGCATTTCGAACGGCATGTCTTGGTGGGTGTACGCGTCAATGGTTACCCGGTGCACTCGCCGCAAGAGATCCAAGAATGTTGGGTCTCCGGAGAGATCGGTGCGCAATGCTAAAGTGTTTACAAAAAAGCCGATCAGCCCTTCCATTTCGGCCCGTGTCCGGTTGGCAATGGCGGTACCGAGGATCAGATCCTCCTGTCCGGTATAGCGGTTGAGGAGCACCTGGAAGCCGGCCAGCAGTGTCATGAAGAGGGTTAACCCTTCCCGTTTGCTGATTTCCCTAAGCCGCTCGGCAAGCGGAGCCGGAAGGAGAAAGCAGCGGCTGGCACCGCGGAACGTCTGCTGCGCGGGGCGGGGACGGTCGAAAGGGAGTTCCAACAGGGGGAGGATCCCTCCAAGCCGCTCCTTCCAGTAAGAAAGCTGGGTTTCCAGCACTTCTCCTTGCAGCCACTCCCGCTGCCAGTGGGCAAAATCCACATACTGGACCGGAAGTTCGGGAAGCGGCGAAGGATGACCATTGCTGTAGGCGGCATAGAGGGTGGTTATCTCCCGGATCAGTACCCCCATCGACCAGCCATCGGAAACGATGTGGTGCATTGTGACCAGAAGGATATGTAGCGTTTCCTCCAAGCGGAGCAGGTGCACCCGGATCAAGGGTCCTTGCGAAAGATCGAAGGGACGTTGGGCCTCTTCAGTAGCAAGGCGTAGTGCCTCCTGGCGTCGACTCTCAACCGGGATGACGTCCAGATCGAGCAACTGCAGGGGAACCTCGAACTTCGGGGCGATCACCTGCACCGGCCTCCCGTCAACGGAGCGGAAGGTGGTACGAAGCGACTCATGACGTCTGACAATTTCGTTGAAGCTCTGCTTCAAAGCGGGGAGGTTCAGAGCGCCGCCCAGTTCCAAGGCTGCTGGGGTGTTGTAGAGCGGACTGTCCGGTTCAAACTTATCCATGAACCAAAGTCGTTGCTGGGCGTAGGAGAGCGGCAGCTCCCCCTCCCGGGAAACCTTGACGATGGAAGAAGCTGGAGTATGAGCGATCAGGGTGTTTTCCCTCAGAAAGGAGAGAATTTCACTCTTGCGCTCCGTTATTTGAGCGCGTAGTTCAGGGGTAAGGGCCGACTTGGCGGCCTGGTAGCGCAGGCTCTCACCCTCTACCCAGAGATGCACGTCCTGGGTGTAGAGATCGGACAACAGTTGGCTTACCGTTTTCATCTTCTAAATCTCCCCTTCCTCGCTGACGCTCCCGGTAAAGGTACCCAAAGGGCCATTTGCGGAACGTAGTATGCTTTCAATCACCCCCGCCAAACCCGCGACCGTCGGCTCTTCGAAGACGGTTCGCAAGGGGAGCTCTAGTTGGAAAGCCTCACGCAGACGCGAGACCAGTTGGGTGGCAAGAAGAGAATGCCCCCCGAGATCGACGAAATTATCCAAGACCCCAATCTCCGGCGTCCCCAAAATCTCGGACCATACTTCGGCAATCTTCCGCTCCGTTTCCGTACGCGGAGCAAGGAAGGTCCGCTCCGACTCCCAAGTGACGGCCGAGACGGGAAGCGCTTTCCGGTCCACCTTGCCGTTCGGTGAAAGTGGAAACCGGTCCAGGAAGAGATAAGAACCCGGAATCATGTAGTCGGGAAGTTTCCCCTTCAAGAAGCTCCGCAGCTCGGAACCCGGCACCACCTCCTCATCTCGGGGGACGAGGTAAGCCGCCAGCCGCTGCGCGCCAGGAGGCCCCTCCGCTACGACAACCACCGCATCGGCAACTTTCGGATGTTGAGCCAGGGATGCCTCAATCTCACCGAGTTCGATCCGAAACCCGTGCAGCTTCACTTGCTGGTCCGTTCGTCCCAGAAACTCCAAGTTGCCGTCCGGGAGCCACCGCCCAGCATCGCCGCTACGGTAGAGCCGCCCCCCATATCGGTCAAAGGGATCGGGACGGAACTTCAGCGAGGTGAGTGCCGGGTCACTCAGATACCCCGCTCCGACCGGGACCCCCCCAATACAGATCTCTCCCGAAACCCCGACCGGTGCCGGCTGTCCCTGATCATCCAGAACGTAGAGCCGGGCGTTGGGAATTGGCTTGCCGATCGGGACCCGCTCGCCCAGTTCCAAGTAATCCCCGATCTCGTAGTAGGAGACCACGTCGGTGCATTCGGTGGGACCGTAGCTGTTCACGATCCTGAGAGTACGTGGCTTGGCACTCGCCCAAGCAGCAATCTTCGCCGTATTGATCGGCTCTCCGCCCAGAAATAGGTATCGGAGCAGGTCCAGGGCGTCCCCGCCGCCGATATCGAGCAGTTGGGAGAAATGGCTGGGGGTGCAGTTCATCAGGCTAATCTGATCCTCGATGAGCCGTTCCATCACCTCTTCGGGGTCGTAGATCCCGGTGAGGATTACCAGGGTTCCTCCCTTAGCAAGCGTGGCGCAGATGTTCTTTTGGGTCAGATCGAAACCTAAAGAGGTGATTAGAAGGGTCCGATCCTGCCGCGAGATGGAGAAACGCTCGGTATACCAATGCAGTAGGTTGCAGACTCCACGGTGAAAAACCCCCGCTCCCTTGGGACGCCCCGTCGAACCAGAAGTATAGATGACATAAGCGAAACTGTCCGGTGTTACCTGGCGTGGGAGATCCTCAGTGCTCTCTTCCTGGAAGCGATGCCGATCGGCATCCAGGCGAAGCAGCCGCGCTTCCGTGGCGGGAACCTCTCCGGCCAAGCGTTCGACGGTCAGTAGGACCGGTACCTGAACATCTTCAAGCATCACCCCGATCCGACTCTTCGGATAGGCCGGATCGAGAGGAAGATATGCGCCCCCTGCCTTCAGGACTGCCAGGATCCCGAGGATCGCTTCGACCGAACGCTCCAGGTAGAGCCCGACAAAAACTCCAGGCCCCACCCCGAGATGCAGCAATAGGCGAGCTACCTGGTTTGCCCGCGCATTCAGCTCGCCGTAGCTTAGCCGCTCCCCGGCACAAAGCACCGCTACCGCTTCCGGGGTTTTTCGAGCCTGACTCTCGAAAAGCTCGTGAATGCAGCTTGTCGAGGGGAAAGGAGCCTCTGTCCGGTTCCACTGCGCCACCAGTTGCTCTTCCATCTCGGGGATGGAGGAAAGCCGCGCGAGTACCTGCTCCGGGTCGGCAGCCATGTTCCGCAGCAAGGCTTCCAAGTGCCGCAGTACCATTTCGATTACCGGGGAGGAAAAGCGGCTGCAGTCGTACATTACTTTCACCGTCAGTTCTTCCCCTGGGATAACCGTAAGGGTGAAAGGGTAATTGGTCCTCTCCGCTATCCGCACTCCTCCGATCCGGAGCTCGGAGTCCGGCTGGTTGAGCAAGCCGTTGACCGGGTAGTTCTCGAAGACGACGATGCTCTCAAAGAGGTTCGCCCCGCGTGGGACTTCGCTCCACCCCTGCACATCTACCAAGGAGGAGTACTCGAATTGGCGCATCCGAACTTGCTGCTCCTGAAACCCTTTGAGCCAAGCCGACAGCGAACTGTCCTGCGTCACCCGTACCCGGACGGGAACGGTATTAATGAAAAGTCCTACCATAGACTCCACCCCTGCAAGCTCTGGCGGACGTCCGGATACCACGGCCCCGAAAACGACATCCGACTCCCCCGAATACTGGCTCAACAGAAGCCCCCAGGCCCCCTGCACCAGTGTATTGAGGGTCAGGTGATGACGACGGACAAGTGTGGTGAGGCTCTGAGTCAAATCGCAGGAGAGGCGGTCTTGCCGTTCGTCGTACTCCCTGGCACCCTCGGGGAGTCTCCGTTTCTGGTCGATCCCAAAAGGGGTGGGAGCGCTGAAACCAGCGAGTTCCCCCCGCCAGAATGCCTCTGCCCGGGAGAAATCCTGCAAGGCCAGCCATTCCAGGTAGCCCCGGAAGGGATGAGGGAGCCTAGAGTCGACGCTAAGGGTGGATCCGTGGTACAGGGTCAGGAGTTCCTTGATGATCAAGCTGAGAGACCAGCCGTCCAGGAGGAGATGGTGATGGCTGCAGAGGCAGTAGTAGAAATCATCGCGAAGCTGAACTAGTTGAAGCCGGATCAGCGGCGGCTTCCGGAGGTCGAAGCCACGTCGGCGGTCCTCCTCCAGTAGTTTCCGAAGCAACTCCTTTTGCTCAGGGGACGAAAGTTCCCGCCAGTCATGGAATTCCCATCGAAGCTCGACTTGTGAGGAGACTACCTGTAGGGGCACCCTGAGACCGTCCCAGACGAAGCCGGTCCGGAGCACCGGATGCTGGTCCATCACAAGTTGCCAGCTCTGCAGGAATGCCTCGGCCCGAAAAAGACCGGAGACTTCAAATCCAAGTTGTACCACATACTCACCACTGTTCGGGGAGTAGAGACTATGAAATAGGAGTCCCTGCTGCATTGGGGTGAGGGGATAGAAATCCTCCGCCTCTGGGTAGTCCTGCATCAGGCGGTCCAGTGACCGCTGGTCCACCCCCGCCAGGGGAAAATCTGAGGGGGTATAGCCACCGGCTTCAGCAGAGAGGCAGTGGGTGATCAGTCCTTGCAGCGCAGCCAGAAAACCCTGCGCCAGCCTCTCCATGGTCCCGCGATCGAATTGCTCTCCGCCATAGATGAGGTCGATTTGCAGTTTCCCGTGGACAACGTATCCCTGGACATCGAGCAGGTGCTTCCGCTTTCCCTGCCGCACCGGTCCGACGTCCTCAGCCCCGAGCCCCAACACCACGTCACCGGTGAAGAGATCCTGGAACTGTCCGAGGTAGTTGAAGCTCACCTCGGCCTGCGCTTGCCCCTGCAGTGCCTGACGCTCCGCCGTCCCGGCAAGGTAGCGGAGCAGGCCGTAACCGATACCGCGCCCGGGAACTTCCCGGAGCTGCTCTTTGATTCCCTTCAGCAACTCACCTGCCCCTGCCCCGGTATCGACCTCGAGGTGGACCGGAAAGATCGTGGTGAACCACCCCACGGTGCGGGAAACGTCCATCCCTGCACCAATTTCCTCACGTCCGTGCCCTTCAAGGTCGATGAGCTGCCGCCCCCGCCCGGTCCACCCCGCCAGGGTCAGGACCAAGGCTGTTAGCAGGACGTCGTTCATTTGGGTCCGGTAGGGTTGGTGTACCTCCTGTAGGAGCAAGCGGGTCTCCTCCTTGCTGAGTGAGACCGATAATGTCCTCGCCATTGCTTCGTCATTGCTTCCTAACGGGTGGTCCAGCGGGAGCGGGGTCGGCTTCAGGCTAACTTTTTCCCAGTACTCAAGCTCGCGACAAACTTCCATTGACTGGGCAAACTGCGCCAGCCGCTCCCCCCATTCTTTGAAAGAACTGGTTTTTGCCGGAAGCCTGACCCCTTCTCCGCGGCTGAGCTGACGGTAGGCTGTCTGCAGATCCTCCAGGAGGATCCGCCAGGAAATTCCGTCCACTGCCAGATGGTGGATCACCAACAAGAGCCGCCCGTGAAGCCCCGCCCCCATATTGAAGGAGGCGACCTGGATCAGAGGCCCTTCCTTGAGATCGAGTCGGACCTGCAGTTTTCCCCCCAGTTCCTCAATAAGTCTGAGATGGCGCTCCCTGGGCTGTTCAGAGAGGTCGAAACAGGTGATGGGAAGCGGTTCCGTTACCGGCGTGACGATTTCCTGCCGCCACCCTGCGCCATCGCGCCGGTAACGAAGCCGCAATGCGTCGTGGTGGGTCAGCAAGTGCTTCAGCGCCCCACCCAGCAGCTCTGGATCCAGCGCCTCGGGAGTTTCCAGAAGCACCGCCTGGTTCCAGTGTTGGGGAATAATCAGTTCATGCTCGAAGAACCAGTGTTGAATCGGGGTGAGCGGAACCTGACCGGTGACGGGACCCTGATTGGCCGTGATCAAAGGGGCTTCATGCGCTACCGCAGCCAGTGTAGCAACCGTCTGGTGCTCGAAAAGATCCCGGGGCGTAAGCTTGATCCCCGCCTCACACGCCTTGGCCACCACCCGGATGCTGAGGATGGAGTCGCCCCCCAGCTCGAAGAAGTTATCATTCACCCCAACCCGTTTCAGAGCGAGCACCTCCCCCCATATTCTGGCCAAGGTTCGTTCCACTTCATTACGCGGCTCGAGGTATTTCTCTTCGAGCTCCGGACGGCTCTCCCCCCAGGCGGGAAGCGCATTCCGGTCCACCTTCCCATTCGCGTTAAGTGGAAAGCGCTCCAGAAAGACGAAACCGGCCGGGATCATGTACTCCGGGAGCTCCCGCTTCAGCCATTCCCGCAGTTCCTCCTGTGCAATGGGACGTTGGCAGCAAAGATAGGCAACCAGGCGTTTGTTTCCAGCCGGATCGACCGGGGCCAGCACCACTGCCACGCGTATCTCAGGATGTCGAGTCAACGTGGCCTCGATCTCACCCAGCTCGATGCGGAAACCGCGCACCTTGACCTGATGGTCTCGTCTCCCGAGAAACTCGACGTTGCCGTCGGGAAGGAAACGGGCTAGGTCACCGGTGCGATACAACCGCGCCCCTCGCTCTTTGCTGAATGGGTGAGGAATGAAGCTCTCAGCGGTCAGATCTGGCTGGTTGACGTAGCCACGGGCGAGACCAGCCCCTCCGGCGTAGAGTTCTCCGGCAACCCCAACCGGCAACGGCTCCAAGTTCGCATCCAAGATGTAGACCTCAGTATTGGCGATCGGCCTTCCCAGGGGAACAAAGGCGGAGACGTGTTCCGGATTGGTGGCGGAATAGCAGCATGTAAAGGTGGTATTCTCAGTGGGGCCGTAGCCGTTAATGAGCTGGCAGTGGGGGAGATCCCGAAGGACTTTCCGCACTTGAGACGAGATCAGCACATCCCCCCCCGCCAAGAGCTGACGCACCCCGCGCAGGCTCTCCAGTTCTTCATCCACCATCAGGTGGAAGATGCCGGCAGTGAGCCAGAGGGTGGAAACCCCCTTCTCTTGGATAAGCGCCCCCAACTCCCTAAGTGAAGTGGTCCCCGCGGGAGCGAGCACCAGCCGTCCCCCATTCAGAAGGGCTCCCCAAATCTCAAAGGTAGATGCGTCAAATGAGGCGGGGGAAAACTGCAGCAGGGTCTGGTCTTCTCCGAAGTTGACGTAGTCAGTATTCTGGACTAACCGGACCACGCCGCGTTGTAGTACCGCCACCCCTTTTGGCTTTCCGGTAGACCCGGAGGTAAAGCTCACGTACGCGAGGTGATCGGGGGTGACCTCCACCTCCGGGTTCAATCGGCTCTTGAGGAGCAGTTCGTGCTGATCCCGATCTAGGAAAACGACCAGCGCAGAGTGGAAGGGGATGAGGGAAACGAACTCCTCCTGGCTCACCAGTACCTGAGCTCCGCCCTCCTGGAACAACAATTTGAGCCGTTCCCGGGGATAGTCCGGACTGAGCGAGTGATAGGCCCCTCCAGCCTTCAAGATGGCGACCAGCGTCAGCACCAGTTCCAGCGAACGCTCCAGTAACACGGCAACCACGACTTCGGGCCCAACACCGAGATGTATTAGGTGATGCGCCAGTTGGTTGGCTTGCTCGTTCAGCTCACTGTAGGTCAGTTCACCCTGCTCAGATATCAGAGCCACGGCATCAGGAGTCTTGGCCACCTGAGCCTCGAAGCGCGCCGCTATGGAGCTTTGGGGGTAGCCGGTCTGGGTCCGGTTCCAGGTAATCAGCACCCGTTCCCGCTCCTCGTCCGACAGCAGAGAAAGACGTGAGAGCGGCTGCCGCAGGTCGGTCCCGATCTGTTCCAAAAGTAGCTTTAGTTGCCGCAAAAGTGCGGTGACTGAGTCGCTGTCGTAGCGGACATCGTCGTAGTAGATCCAAAGGGATAACTCCTCCCCCGGGAAAGCACCGACTACCAACGGGTAGTTGGTGTTCTCGAAGAACTCCACGTCGGCGATCTCGATGTCGGTGATCCGGCTCTCCTTCAGGGTGCTGTCCACCGGATAGTTCTCGAAGACCACAATGCTTTCGAACAGCGGCTTCCCGAGAGGCACTTCGGTCGAGCGCTGGATCTGGTTCAGGGAACAGTACTCGTACTCCCGAAGTTCCAGGTTTTGTTTCTGGATTTTCTTGAGCCAGGAGAGGAGTTCCTGCTCTCCTGTGAGGTCCACCCTCAAGGGAAGCGTGTTGATGAAAAGACCGGTCATCCCATCGACCCCTTTGAGTTCGGAGGGGCGACCGGAGACAGTTACACCGAAAGTGACCAGGCTTTTGCCGCTGTGTCGGCTAAGAATATAGGCCCAAGCCGCCTGCACTATGGTGTTCAGGGTGACGCCATTTGCACGGCCGGTGCTTACCAGGCGCTCAGTGCTCTTCCGGGAGAGATTGACGGCCTCCTTTCCGCAGGACCCTTGGGCCTTTCGCTCCCCCCCTCCCGGAGCAGTGGAGACCGGCAAGGGAGTCGGGACATCAAACCCCTGGAGGGTACGACGCCAAAAACCGTCGGCCGCGTCAGGGTCCTGCCCTCTCAACCAGGAGATGTAGTCGCGGTATGGTCGGGCCGACTGCAGAAAAAGATCCTTTCGCTGGGTGAACGCTTCGTAGCAATCGAATACTTCCTTAAGGACGATTGAGAGAGACCACCCATCCAACAGGAGATGATGGAAGTTGAATACGAAAATGTGAGTCGCCGGAGCGCTCCGGATCAATTGAAGACGAAGCAACGGGGCCTTGGAGAGCTCGAACCCCTCCTTGCGCCCATGCTCTAGAAGCTCCAATAACTTCTGCCGTTGAGCCTCTCGAGAAAATTCCCGCCAGTCTACATGCTCCACCGGAAGGACAAGGTCCTGTTGCACCACCTGCAATGGCCGCTCCTGCTTCTTCCACACGAAGGCGGTCCGCAGGATAGGATGACGCTCCATCGTCCTTTGCCACCCTTCCCGGAAGGCTGAGAGATCAAGGTTCCCCAGCAACCGACAGGTCAGTTGCTGCAGGTACATTCCCGACTCCGGATCGGAGAGGGCGTGAAAGAGCATGCCCTCCTGCATCGGCGATAATGGATAGATTGTCTCTACTTTGGTCTTCGTTTTCATGATTGGTAAGTCCATCTCCGGTGGTTAGGTGTTTGCCATGGGCAGTATCGGATCTAGCCCAGCTCTTCCATAAGGTTCCGCAGGTCGGCTTCGCTCAAGTCCAAGTCGGGGAAGTCCGAGGGGGTGTACCCCGGCGCCTTCTGCGCCACGCAGTGCCGGATCAGCTCTCTGAGCCGTTCCATGAATCTGGCGGCCAGACGCTCAACGGTGCCACGGCGGTGGAGATCGCCATTGTAGGCCCAGACGATCCGCAGACGGTTCGTCACCACCGCCCCGCCTACCTCGAAGAGGTAAGGCCTTTTCCCCTTCGGGCTGTGGATCGCCCCGGATCCCTCCAAGGCCAAGGCGAAGGCACCTCCGGCGCCGAAGACTTCCTGGAACTGTCCTAGGTAATTGAAGCAGACCTCGGCCGGCCTCTGCGCCTGGAGCGTGCGCCGTGCCTCGTCGCCCCCCAGGTAACGGAGGAGGCCATACCCAATTCCACTGCGCGGGACTCGGCGCAACTGCTCCTTGACCCGCTTCAGCGCCTCACCAGCGCCGGTTCCGATCCCTGAGTCGAGCGCGACAGGGTAAAGTGAGGTAAACCACCCCACAGTGCGGGAAAGATCCAGTTCCTCATCGAGTTCCTCCCGGCCATGCCCTTCCAGATCGATGAGTTGGATCGGCTCCCCGGTCCAATCGACGAGGGTCTGCGCCAGAGCGGTAAGGAGAAGGTCGTTGATCCGGGTGTGATAAGCCTGTTGCGCCTCCTGAAGAAGGGACCGAGTCTCTTCTTCCGTGAGGTGGAGCGTGACGTTTTCCTCCGCCGCCTCAAGATTTTCCCCTTCCGGGAAATCGACCGGAAGGCGGCTCGGCCGCAGAGGAACGGCCATGCTCCAATAGGGAAGTTCATCAGTAATCGCTTTTGACCGGGCCATCTCGACGAGTCGCTCGCTCCACGCCTTCACCGAGGTCGTCTTGGCAGGAAGCCGTACCTCCTCGCCCCGGCTCAACTGGCCATAGGCAGTCTGCAAATCTTCCAGGAACACTCGCCATGAGACCCCGTCCACAGCGAGGTGATGAATCACCAGCAGAAGCCGCCCAGTGCATCCCGCGCCGAGATGGAAGAGCGCTAGGCGCAGCAGAGGGCCTTCAGTCAGGTCGAGGCTGGCGTTGAGCTCACCCGCTCGCTCCTCCATGAGCATGGGATGCCGTTCCGCTGGCTGGTCCGAGAGATCGAAGCAGGCAACGGTAGGTTTTTCGTCCGGAGCGGGAGCCGGCAGCTCCTGGCACCAGTTGGGCTCTTCCCGGCGGAAGCGCAGTCTCAGGGCATCGTGGTGCTCGATCAGGCGCCGGAGCGCTTCGGCAAGCCACTCCGGTTCCAAGGTTTCCCGGGTCTCCATCATCACCGCTTGGTTCCAGTGCTGCGGCTCGGGAAGCTCCTGTTCGAAAAACCAATACTGGATGGGGGTAAGTGGAACACCCCCCGTTACTATCCCCTGTTCGACCCGGATTGGCGCCGCTTCGATCACCGCACCTAACTCTGCCACGGTCTGATTTTCGAAGAGCTCCTTGGGGGTGAGCTTAAGCCCGGCCTCCCCTGCCTTGGCAACCACGCGGATGCTGAGTATGGAATCCCCTCCCAGCTCAAAGAAATTGTCGTTGATCCCCACTCGTACCAGACCGAGCACCTCGGCCCAGATCCCGGCCAGAGTCCGCTCCACTTGGTTACGGGGAGCCACGTACTCCCTTTCCCTGTTGGCGCACATCTGGCCGAGCTCGGAAAGGGCCTTCCGGTCCACCTTTCCGTTCACCGTCAACGGGAGCGACTCCAGCAAGCAGAAACCGGCCGGGATCATGTAATCGGGAAGGTCCGCCTTGAGCCAGCCCCGCAACTCTTCTTGGGAGGGAGCCGGCTCACGGCAGCAGAGGTAGGCCACCAACCGGTTGTTCCCGTCGCCATCCAGCGCGGCCAGCACAACCGCCTCGCGCACCTGCTGACGCTTGGTCAGCGCGGCTTCGATCTCACCCAGCTCGATACGGAAGCCGCGCACCTTCACCTGGTGATCCTTGCGTCCCAGGTATTCCAGGCTCCCGTCCGGGAGATAACGCGCCAGATCGCCGCTTCGATAGATCCGGGCTCCCGGCTCGCTGCTAAAGGGGTGCGGAAGGAATCGGTCCGCAGTGAGCTCGGGATGGTTGAGGTAGCCACGGGCAAGCCCAGCCCCTCCCACGTGGATCTCTCCCGCCACTCCAACCGGGACCGGTTGCAGGTAATCGTCCAGAAGGAAAAGTTGCAGATCGGGGATGGCGATCCCGATCGCACTCACAGCTTCGGGGTCTCCCGACCGCACAGGACGGTAAGTGACGTGGACGGTGGTCTCGGTAATGCCGTACATGTTCACCAATTGGGGAACCCGATCGCCATGCCGTTCGAACCACGATTTCAGATAGCCTGGCTCCAGCGCTTCCCCCCCGAAGATCACCAACCTGAGAGAGAGATCCTGGGCGCCAGACCACTCCTCGGCCTGGATAAGTTGCCGGAAAGCTGAGGGGGTCTGGTTGAGGACGGTAACCTCCTCCTCGGCGAGAAGTTGATAGAAGGCGTCGGGATTGCGGCTCACCAGGTAGGAGACCACCACCAAGCGTCCTCCGTAGCAGAGCGGGCCCCATAGCTCCCAGACGGAAAAATCGAAGGCATAGGAATGGAAGAGGGCCCAGACGTCGCAGCCTGAGAAGTCGAACCACCCTTGGGTGGCGGCCAGAAGCCGGGTGACGTTGTGGTGAGAAACCACCACTCCCTTCGGCTTGCCGGTGGAGCCGGAGGTGTAGATGACGTATGCGGCGTTTTCTGCATCGATCTGGAGGTCGGGATTTCGGCTAGCTTCCGCCTCAATGACTTCAAGATCCCGGTCGAGGCAAATCATGGTTCGTCCCGGAGCGGCAAGCCCCTCTTCCCATCGCTCCAGGGTGAGGAGAAACAGCACCCCGGCGTCTTTCAACATGAAGCGAAGCCGGTCGCCGGGATAGGCCGGGTCCAGTGGAAGGTAGGCGCCTCCTGCCTTGAGCGCCGCCAAGATCGCCACTACCATCTCGAGTGAGCGCTCCAGACAGATTCCAACTAGGATCTCCGGTCCGACCCCGTTCCGGTTCAGGACGTGTGCCAGACGGTTGCTCCTTTCGTTGAGCTCCCGGTAGGTCATTTGTTTTTTATCATGAACAAGCGCCACTGCATCGGGGTTCTCTTTCACCCGAGCCTGGAAGATTTCCGTCAAAGTACGCTGCTCGGGAAAGCTCCGGATCTCATTCCACTGAGCCAGGAGGTCCATTTCGTCGCGGGTCAGGATGACAAGGTCTCCAAGCCGCTGCCGAGGACCTGCCACCAGTGCCTCGAAGACCGTCCTCAGATGTCCGTGCAAACGGCTGATCGTATCGGTGTCGAAGCAGCCGCAGTCGTACAGGTACCGTATCAAGAACCGTTCTCCGGGCATCGCCACCAGGGTGAGGGGGTAGTTAGTCCGTTCCACGGTCCGGATATCCCGCACCACCAAGTCCCCCATCCTCTGCTTGAGCGCCTCGTGAACCGGATAATTCTCGAAAATGACAATGCTGTCGAAGAGAGGGACGCCGCGGGCGACGTCGCTCCAGCCCTGCACTTCCACCAACGGGGTGTACTCGTACTGACGAAGCCGGAACTGTTTTTCGTGCAGCTCCTTGAAGAACTGGAGCGATTCTATTTCCGGTGTCACCCTCACCCGCACCGGCTGGGTATTGATGAAGAGCCCGACCATCGAGTCGACTTCGGGAAGTTCGGCCGGACGACCGGAGACCACAGCCCCGAAAAGGACATCCTCCGTCCCGCTGTAGCGGCTGAGAACTATCCCCCAGGCCCCCTGCAGCAGGGTGTTCAGGGTGACGTGATATTCACGGGCGAACGCGGTAAGGCGTTCGGTGAGCTCAGCCGGAAGTAAGTGCTGCTCTTCGTGGTAATCGTTTTCCCCCGGGGAAACCTTCCTTTTCCGACCCACCCCAAGTGGGGTCGGTGAGTTAAAACCAGCCAACTCGCTGCGCCAAAATTTCTCGGCCTGGGCCAAATCCTGTCGTTGCAGCCAGTCGATGTATGCGCTGTAGGGGTGGGTGGGGCGCAACAGCGGAATGGAAGCTCCGGTGGCCGCCGCATAGAGAGTGAAGACCTCCCGGAAGATCACCGGGAGGGACCACCCGTCCAGCAGGAGGTGGTGGAAATTGAAGACGAAACGCCAATTCGCCTCCCCCAGCCGCACCAACACGAGGCGCAGCAACGGTGGCTTGTCCAGCTCGAAGCGGCGCAGGCTCTCCTCCCCTACCAACTCCTCCAAGCGGACTTCCTGTTTCCCCTCGTCGAGGAAGCGCCAGTCGTGCTGCTCCAGGGGGAGTTGGACCCGACTGTGCACGACCTGGAGTGGCTGGTCCAGGTCCTCCCAGACGAATGAGGTGCGCAGGATTGGGTGTCTGTCCACGACCTGCTGCCACGCCTTCCGGAAAGCAGCGCAGTTCAACCCCCCAAGAAAACTGCAGCTAAGCTGCTGGCAGTAAATTTTGGTCTGCTTCGAGTAGATGGTATGGAACAAGAAACCCTGTTGCAGCGGCGAAAGCGGGTAGATATCTTGAATGCTCGTAGTGGTCATTCGTTCCTCTGCGTGATCTTTGTCATGACCTTGTCAAGGGTCTTCTGATCCAGTGCTGCTCGGGGAAAATCGACCGGGGTGTATCCCAGCCCCTGGTTCCCCCGGCACTCCTGGATCAACTGGCGCAGGTTCTGATGGTATCCATCAGCGACCTCCCGGATGGTCTCCCCCCGGTGGATCTTGTCTCCGTACATCCAGTTTAGGCGTAGCACTCCTTCACTGACCCACCCATAGATCTCGAGTTGGTGTAGTCGCCTTCCCTTCAGGCTGTGCAGTGGACCACTCCCCTTATCCGACAGTGCGAAGAGGGAGGCGTCCTGAAGCACCTGATCGAACTGACCGAGGTAGTTGAATGAGAGAGCCGGCTGGGGGTACCTCTCGAGTTGGTCAGCTACCTCCCGCTTTCCGCTCAGGTAACGGTGCAAGCCGAATCCCAAGCCCTGTCCGGGGACCCGTCGCAGTTGCTCCTTCACCGCACGGAGAGCCTCGACCGGAGTAGTGGCGCCGGTCACATCGAGAAGAACCGGGTAGATGCTGGTGAACCAGCCCACAGTCCGGGACAGATCGACCTCCTCGAAGAGCTCTTCCCGGCCGTGTCCTTCCAGATCAACCAGGAGGCGGGGCTCTCTGGTCCATTTCCCCACGGTCAGCACCAAGGCGGTCAGGAGCACCTCGTGGATTTGGGTCCTGAAGCGGGCAGGCACCTCGTGGAGCAGAGCCTCGGTCTCTTCCGCGGTTGCCATTGTCGTGATGGTGCGAGCCAAGCCCCGGGTGTTCTCCCCATAGTGCCAATCGACCGGGAGTTCCAAGCGCTCCGGGAACGCTGGAGGCGACCAGTACTCCAGTTCCCAACGAGCTGGTTCACTCTCTACCCTGGCGGCGAGTTTTCCGGCCCAGTACCTGAAGGAGGTAGTCTTCCCTGGGTGGGTTACCTGGTCCCCACGGCTGAGCTGTCCGTAGATTCGCTGCAGGTCCTCAAGAAGGATGCGCCAGGAGATACCGTCCACCGCCAGGTGATGGATGGCGAGAAAAAGGTATCCCTCTTCTGGTCCGGCTTCGAATAAACCAGCCCTCAGGAGCGGCCCCTGCATCAGGTTCAGGGAAGACTGCAACTCGCCAGCCTGCCGTTCCAAGGTAGCTGCCTTCTCCGCCTCGGAAAGACCCGAGAGATCAAAGCAGACCAGGAGCCTTCCCGTTTCCATGGGGGCGTTTTCCTGACGCCATTTCCCTCCATCCTGCCTGAAACGGAGCCTAAGCGCGTCGTGATGGGCCACCAGGTGATGCAGCGCCAAATCAAGCCAGGAGGGGTCAAGCGGCTGATGGGTCTCCAGAAGCACCGCCATGTTCCAGTGGTCCGGATCGGGGAGTTCCTGCTCAAAAAACCAGTGTTGAATCGGAGTAAGCGGGACTGGGCCGCTCACCGTTCCCTGTTCGGCCAGGATGGTCCGGGCACTCCCCGCGACGGCGGCCAGTGTGGAGATGGTCTGGTGCTCGAAAAGCTGCATCGGCGTGATGCGAAGCCCCTCCTGGTTCGCCCGGGAGATAATCTGGATGCTCAGAATGGAATCTCCCCCGAGAGCAAAAAAGTTATCGTGAATCCCCACCCGTTCGATCTTGAGTACCTCGCGCCAGATCCTGGCCAGGGACTCCTCGGTCTGATTACGCGGCAAAGCATACTGATCCTGCTGGGTACGGGCCGGCTCCGGTGCCGGAAGCGCCTTGCGGTCCAGTTTCCCATTGGAGCTCAACGGAAAGGCGTCGAGAAAGACGTAGGCCGAGGGTACCATGTACTCCGGAAGCTTCTGTTCGAGGTACTGCCGCAGGTTTTCCACGCCGACCCCGCCGTCAGCGACCAAGTAAGCGACCAGCCGCTTGGTCCCCGGCGTGTCCTCACGCGCCACCACCACTGTTTCCCGCACCCCCTTGCACCGTTTGAGGACGGCCTCGATCTCTCCGAGTTCGATCCGGAACCCCCTGATCTTCACCTGATGATCCAGTCGGCCCAGGAACTCAATGCAGCCGTCGTCGTGGTACCGGACGAGGTCGCCAGTCCGGTAGAGACGGCTCCCCGGCTCGCTCGTGAAGGGGTTGGGGATGAAACGCTCGGCCGTCTTTTCCGGATCATGCAGGTAGCCGCGCCCCACGCCGACCCCTCCGACGAACAACTCTCCCGCAGTCTCGATCGGTACCGGCTTCAACCCGGAATCGAGGATGTAGAGCTTGGTGTTGGCAATGGGACGGCCGATCGGAATCTGAATCGCCTTTTCGTCAGGCTGTAGGTGGACCGGATGATGGGTCACGTCGTCGGAACACTCGGTAGGTCCGTAGGCATTGAGGATCGGAATTTCCGGATAGAAGCCGAGCCATTGGCGGCAGAGCTCGGGAGGAAGCGCCTCCCCGGTCAGCAAGAGCCAGCGGAGCCGGGAAAGGGAGCAGCGCTCAGCGCCGGGAACCTGGAGCTCGTGGTTGATGCTCCGCAGCAAAGAGGGGACGATCTCCAGGATGGAGACCTCATCCTTTTCCACCAGTTGTAGCAAACGGAGAGGATCCATCACGATCTCGTCAGGATAGACCTCCACCTTCCCCCCCACCAGCAGGACCGCGAGGTACTGCCAGACCGAGATGTCGAAGCAGTGAGAGGCGGTCTGGGCCACACGGTCCACTCCGGTCAGTTCCAGGTCGAGCATCTTGGCATAAAGGTGATTGAGCATCCCCAAGTGCTCCACCATCGCTCCTTTAGGGGCACCGGTAGAGCCGGAGGTGTAGATCACGTAGGCAAGGTGGCCAGGGTTTGCACGCCTGGAGAGGTCCTCCTCCCCTTCTTGCGCCAGTTCGGAAGACGTGACGACCTTGAGATCCCCGTCTGACTGCTGCTGCAGTTCCCGGGCCTGATCCAGATACCGGTCCTGGACTACAAGTAAGCGGCTGCGGCTCTGTTCGAGGATGATGGCCTGCCGCTGCGGGGGATGGTGCGGGTCGAGCGGGAGGTACGCCCCTCCCGCCTTGAACACAGCGAGCATAGACACCAGGAAGTCGATATTCCGGTTACCGAGCAGAGGAACCACCGTATCCGGACACACCCCTTGCGCTACCAACCCATGGGCCAGCAGGTTGGCCCGCCGGTTGAGCTCGGCGTAGGTCAAGCGTTCCCCAAGGCAAGAGACGGCTACCGCATCAGGGCTCTTCCTGACCTGGACCTGGAACAACTCGTGGAAGCAACGCCCGCGGGGGAAGTTTGTCTCGGTCTGATTCCACTGCACCGTCATTTCATTGATCTCGGCATCGCTCAGCAGAGACAGTTCAAATAGTCGTTTTTTCATCTCACTCCTCGGCCATCCCTTCGATGATGGTTTGCAGGTGCCTCAGGACCCGGTCCATGGTCGCCAGTCCGTAGCGGCGCTTGTCGTAGGTGATGTGTAGAACCAACTCCGCACCCGGCGTTGCCATGATGTGAATCGGGTAGTTGGTGAGCTGCAGAGCCCGGACCTCGAGCTGCCAGCGTCCTTCGCCAGTGCCACTCCCCACCTCACCGGGATAGTTCTCGAAGACCAGGATGCTTTCGAACAGCGGTTGTCCTGCCGGAAGCTCGCTCCAACGCTGGATCTGCATTAGGTGGCTGAACTCGTACTGGCGTAGACGGAGGTTGATCCCCTGCAATTCCAGGAGCCACGGGACCAGCGCGTCATCGGAAGTGAGCCGGACCCGGACCGGGAGGGTGTTGATGAAGAGTCCGGTCATGTCAGCCACCCCGGCGAGCTCGGTGGGGCGGCCGGAGACGGTGACCCCGAAAACAACGTCCGTCTCCCTGCTGAAGCGGCTTAACAGGAAGGCCCAAGCCCCCTGCACCACCGTATTGATGGTGAGGCCGTTTCGCTTGGTGAACTCCTTAAGCGCTTCGGTTTGCGCCACGGGGAGGCGGGTCATGGTCTCGCCATACGGTGATTCCCCCGGCTTGAGCGTGGAGAGCTGCCGGTCGCCCGGGAAGATGGTCGCACTTCGGAACCCTTTCAGGGTATCCCTCCAGAATCGTTCCGCCTCAGCGAGATCCCGGGTCTTAAGCCAGCCGATGTAATCCCGATAGTTGTGCGCGGATGGAAGGTTGAGGTCACTCCCCACGCGGTAGACATCGTACCGGTGCTTCAGTTCGTCCAGCAGGAGTGCGAGCGACCACCCGTCCAGGAGCAGGTGATGAAAGGTCATGACGAAACGGGATCCCAGAGGACCGCGGATAAGATCCAGATACAGCAGCGGCGGCTCACCCAAGTCGAAACCGGCATGGCGTTGGGAATCCAAAAGTCCCTGCAGCCGCGATCCTTCCTCTTCCGCGCCGACCCCGCGCCAGTCGTGGAGCCGAGGAACGAGAGGAACCTGGTCCAGCACAACCTGAAGCGGCTCTGTCATTCCTTCCCAGACAAAGGCGGTCCGGAGGATGGAATGGCGGGCTAGGATCTCCCGCCAGGCGCGCCGAAAAGGTTCGACCTCCAACTCGCCGTTGAGGTTGCAGATCACCTGTTCGCAATAAAGACCGCTTACGACATCGGACAAGGAGTGGAAGAGCATTCCCTGCTGCATCGGGGAAAGAGGGTAGATGTCGTCGATGCAGCGGTAGCGCTCCTGCAGCCTAACTAGCGCAGCGTGATCCAGTTGGGCCAGCGGGAAATCCGAAGGGGCAAGAGGGTCCAGATCGCGGTTCCGATACTCAGCGATGAGCTCCCGCAGAGTCTCCAGGTGCCCTTGGGCCAGAGCCTTGATGGTCTCGTCGCGGTAAGCGGCGCCATAATGCCAGTTCACCCCGAGTCGCCCCTCATTTATCCACCCCTCGAACTTAAGCAGGCAGCCGGGCTCCGAAGAGGAGGGCCACTCGGGCCCTTTGGGAAGCGAGAACCAGGAGCGATTCCGGATCTGGTCCCATTCCCCAAGGTACTGGAAGCGAAGCTGCGGCAGGGGAATCCGCTTGAGCAATTTCCGCGAGCCGTCGTCGCCAAGGTAGCACATTAAACCGAAACCGAGTCCGCCGTTCGGTACCCGGCGCAATTGTTCCTTCACCGACCTCAGCGCCTCACCGGCGCACTCCCCGCCCCACTCGAAGAGCAGTGGGAAACGGGTGGTGAAGCACCCCACAGTCCGTGAGAGATCGAGGTCGGCGAGACATTCCCTCCCCTCTCTGGCGACCTCCACAAGAAGTTGTTCCGTGCCACTCCATGAGATAACCGTCCGTACCAGGCCAGCCAGCAGGAGTTCGTCGAAGCCGACGCGGAAAGAAGAGGAAGCGTCTTTGAGCGCCCGAGTCTCGTCCCGGTCCAGAACCAGGGTGAGGCAGCGGAGGGCGCTTCCGTCCGGTTCGAGCTGATCGACCGGAAGAGCCGACCGCTGCAGCGGAAAAGTCGACCAATAAGAAAGCTCCCGGTGAAGCTCGCTGCCCTTGGCGAACTCCCGCAACCGTTCGCTCCAAGACCGGAAGGAGATGGTCTTTTCGGGAAGCTGGGGCGTCTCCCCCCGGAGAAATTGAAGATATAGGGTTCGCAGATCCTCCAAAAGGAGATGCCAGGAGCTGGAATCCACCACTAATTCCTGCGCGGCAAGGAAGAGGTAGTCTGGAACTCCATTACCGCAGTCGAAATACTCTCCTAGCAGCAGCGGCCCGGATCCGAGATCAAGGGAACCGATCAGCGAAACCGCCTCCTGCTCGAGCACTGCTACTCGTTTCTCCTGCGGGAATGCGGAAAGATCCAACACAAGGAGCTGTGCGGCGGTCGGTTCAACCACATTACCCAAGCTCCAGAGATCCCCTTGCCGGGTCAGGCGGAGTGCGTCGTGGTGCTCCGGAAGACACCGCAGGGCCCGCTCCAGGTGAAATAGCTCCAAAGGCTCGTTGAGTTCCAGCAGGATGCCGCGTCCGTGCGGCTGAGGTTGGTGGAGAAAACGGAGCAGGTGGGGGGTCACCGCAACGGGACCAGTTACCGCCCCCTGCTCCGCGGCAATGGTCCCTACGGCCCGAGCCACTCCGGCAAGCGCGGCAACGGTCGGGTTTTCGAACAGTTGAAGTGGCGTAAAACGCAACCCGGCCTGGTTGGCCCGAATCACCACCCGGATTCCTAGGATTGAGTCTCCCCCGAGGGCGAAGAAGTCGTCATTGATCCCCACCCGCTCAAGTTCCAAAACTTCCTCCCAAATCGATGCAAGGGTTTCCTCGGCTTGGTTACGCGGCGGAAGATAGCCATCCCACTCAGCAGCAACCGGCACCGGGAGCGCCGTCCTCTCGACCTTGCCATTCGAACTCAGTGGCCAGGCTTCCAGGAAGACGAAGGCAGCGGGGACCATGTAAGCGGGAAGTTTTGTCTCAGTCAGGCGGGCAAGCTCGTCAGCTGTCGGAGCGCCGTCCTGGGCACATACAAGGTAGGCGACCAGACGTTTTGGGCCCGGCGTGTCTTCCCGCACAAGCACCAGCGCCTCCCGCACTGCTGGGTGTAGGCTCAGAATCGCCTCGATCTCGCCGAGCTCCACACGAAAACCGCGGATCTTCACCTGATTGTCCTGACGTCCCAGAAATTCGATCTCACCGTTTGCGAAGTAGCATCCCAGGTCACCGGTCCGATACAGCCGCTCCCCGGACGTGGGGTGGACGAGAAAACTTGCCCGGGTTTTCTCCTCATCCCTGAGATATCCCTTGGCAACTCCAATCCCACCGATGAAGATCTTTCCCGTTACCCCGATCGGACAAGGAGAAAGAGCCTCATTCAACACATACATCCGCTGGTTGGCCAGAGGGCGGCCGTAGGGAATACTTTTCCACTGCGGAAGAACTTCAGTGATCGGGTGGCAGATGGACCAGATAGAGGCCTCGGTGGCCCCACCGAGGCTTATCAGCTCCAGTTCCGGCATCAACTCCCAAGCATCCTGCGGGAGGAACAACGGGATCCAGTCGCCGCTCATCAAAGCGATCCGGAGCGAGGCTGGAACCAAGTCGGGGCGACTGCCGAGGTACTCCACGTAGAGCTTGAATAGCGCCGGGACCGTGTTCCACAAGGTCACTCCTTCCTTGACGACCAATTCGGCCCAGTGGAGCGGGTCCTGGGTCCGCCTAGGATCGGGAAGCACGAGGGCCCCGCCTGCCCCCAGGATGCCGAAGATGTCATAGACAGAGAGATCGAAGCTCAGGGATGAAAGCGCCAAAACCCGGTCATCCTGAGTGACGTCGAAGCGGTCGTTCATGTCGAGGATGGTGTTGACGGCACCCCGATGGTCAATCATCACCCCCTTCGGCGTCCCTGTGGACCCGGAAGTGAAGATGACGTAAGCAAGGTCCTCCGGTTGCTGGCACGGAGTGAGCGGGGAAGGATTCCACTGGATTAGCTCGATTTCGGTCAACAGGATGCGTTCCACCTCCTCAGGCCACGCCAGGGCACGGTCGAAATCGGGAGTGGTCAGCACCAGTTCCACTTCGCTATGCCGGAGGAGGTAGCAAATCCGCTCCATCGGGAGTTTCGGGTCCACGGGAAGGTAGGCCGCCCCGGCCTTCAGGACCCCGAGGACGGCTACCATCTGTTCCCATCCAGGAGCAAGCGTCACTGCAATTAAAGTGTTGGGGCGAGCCCCTTTTCCGCGCAGGTGGTTGCCGAGCCGATTGGAGGACTCCATGAGTTGAGCATAGTTCAGTACCCGGCTGGGGGAGATCACTGCCTTAAGCTCTGGATTGGCATAAGCCTGGGTCTCGAAAAGCTCCTGTAGCAGTATGTCATTGACCAGGCCCTCGGTATCGTTCCAGCTCAGGAAGACCTGATCTAATTCTCCTGAGGTAAGCAGTGGAAGGGCATCAAGCTTGGTTTCGGGAGCACAGGCGATCCCTTTCAAAAGGACTTGGAGGTGGGCAGAAAAGCGCGCCACCGTCGGCTCATCAAAGAGGTCGCTGTTATACTCGAATGAGGCGTGGAGTTCACTGTCCACCTCGGCCATCGCCAGCGTCAGGTCGAACTGCGACATCCGCCTGGGGATGGAGAGGGACTCGATGGTTAGGTCACCGTGCCGCACCGCCATTCCCGACTTACCGAGTGCAAAGGCAGTGAGCTGTTGTTCCTCGGGGAGGTGCGACTTTCGGAGAACAAACATGACGTCGAACAACGGCGAGCGGCTGGCGTCTCTGGGAAGTTGCAGCTTTTCCACCAGCAGCGGGAAAGGATAGTCCTTGTGCATCATGGCACCAAGCACCGTCTCTCGGAGCTGCGCGACAACTTCGGTAAAACTTTGATCGCCGTTGAGCCGAACCCGGATCGGGACGGTGTTGTCAAAGAAACCAACCACCCGAACCCACTCAGCGAGGCTCCTCCCGGTCATGGGCGAGCCGATGATGATCTCCTCCTGGGAGGTATAGCGATAAAGCAGGGTGGCGAAAGCCGCCATGAGAACAGAGTAGAGAGTGACACCGCCGGTATTGGCAATCTCCCTGAGTTTGTCGGTGACTGCGGCACCGACCTGGAAATAGTACTGGGCACCAGAGAAAGTCTTCACCGCGGGGCGGGGACGGTCGGTGGAAAGGTTCAAAACCGGGAGTTCTCCCCCCAGCTCCTTCTCCCAGTATTCCCAGCACTGCGCCCCTTCGGCTCCGGTGAGGAACTGGGTCTGCCAGGCTATGTACTCTGAGTAGTAGGTGGCAATTTGGGGAAGCGTGCTGGGCCTTCCATCATGGTAGGCGAAGTAAAGCTGCAGCAACTCGTCGATGAGCACTATAATCGCCCAAAGTTCCCCGATTATGTGATGCATGGCGAGGACAAAGACGGATCTTCCCTCTCCCAAAGTAAAGACAGCGATGCGGGCCAGCGGCCCATGATAGAGATCGAAGGGCCGATCAATCTCCTCGGCAAGGTAACGGGGAAGCACCCCCTCGGGGATTGCGGAGAGATCCTGGAAATGGATCGCGGCCTCCCCCTGCTCCTGTACCTGCTGCAGCAACTTCCCGTCCTCCATTAAGATTACAGTACGAAGCGCGTCGTGGCGCCGAACCAACTCCTGATAGGCCCAGGTGAGGGCCTTCGGATCGAGATTTCCTTTGACCAGTACCGCCTCGCCGAGGTTGTAGGCGGGACTGTCCGGTGCCACCTGATAAAGAAACCACATCGCTCGCTGCCCGTAAGAAAGTGGGTACCGCAAAGGGCGTTCCGCTGCGCAGAGTGGAACAGCGGCCTCGCCTGAAGCATGGTCCACCAACTGGGTCAGAATTCGGCCCGCTAGATCACGCACGCTGGTTCCCTGCAGCAAGTTGATGAGTGGAAGGAATACTCCGTATTCAGTCTCGATACGGTTCTTTATCTCAAGGGCAACTATGGAGTCGACCCCCATGGTGGTGAGTTGTCGCTCCATAGACAGGGCGGAGGGGGGAAGTCGAAGCGTATGCGCTACCACTTGACGGATCCCTTCTGCCAGTAGTTCCGGTCGTTCAGCCTCATGGGCAGCGAGGATGCGTTCCCTCCCTTTCTGCTCCGCTCCGCGTCCTGCTTCCTCACGATCACGGTTTAGGGCCTTCCACCGGGCGTGGTCCAGCGCCAGGATGGCGAGCTGCGGACTCTCCTGCTGAAGGGCCTGTTCCAAGGCTTGCAAAGCGACTTCAGGAGTGAGACTCCGTACCCCAAAGTGTTCCAGTCGTGTTCCTGCGCCCTGAGCAGCCATTCCAATGTGTGCCCAAGGCCCCCAGTTCAGGGAGATTGCGGAAAGACCCAGGCCCTTTCGGTACTGCGCCAGCGCATCGAGAAAAGCGTTGGCGGCGGCGTAGTTCCCCTGTCCCGGAGGGCCGTAGAGAGCCGCTGCAGAGGAGAAAAGGACGAAGATATCAAGGGGAGTCCTAGCGAAAAACCGGTGCAGGTTCCACCCACCCTGGATCTTGGGAAGAAAAACTTTTTCCAGCTTGGCTTGGTCCAACTGCCCGAGAGTTGCGTCCTCTAGCACGCCTGCTGTGTGGATCACTCCGCGAATGGGGCTTACTTCCTCGGTATAATTTTCCAGTAATGTGTAGAGTGACGCCTCGTCCGCCATATTGACTGCGGCATAGCGCACCGTAGCCCCGAGCGCCTCCAACTCCCAGATCGCCGCAATCCGTCGCGCCATCTTCGAGTCGGTAACCTGGTTCCACTCGGAACGTGAGGGAATGGACGTCCTTCCCACAAGCAGTATCCGTCGGGCACCCTTTTGCACCATCCACTTCGCCACCACCAAACCGAGGTCTCCGAGACCACCGGTGATAAGGTAGGCACCGTCCGATCTCAGAGTGAAGGGCACTTCCTCCCTGGCGAAGCGCCGGGGAACGACCTCGAACCGGTAGCGCCGTCCGCCGCGATAGGCAAAGTCGCCCTGGCCGGGCTTCAGGAGCACATCGAGAAGATCCTGAGCCGAACTCTCCGGCGTCGACGTGGGTTCGAGGTCAATCAGTCCACCCCAGTTGCCGAACTGCTCCGAAGCCACCACCCGGCCGAGCCCCCAGAGCGGCGCTTGAGCGAGAGAGAACAGGGGCTCCGATTGAACCCGTTGTGCTCCGGCGGTGACCACCCACAACCGAGGAGCACGTGGGGTGCCGTTCAGCAACTGCAGCACCCGCAACAGCGAAGAGCATGCCGCTATTGACTCGGTCTCGAGCGCAACGGCAGTCAGTTCCCCGGCTTCGGGAGCATCCAATCCCCAGAGGTACACCAGCCCCTTCCAAGGTCCTCCCTGGGCTAAGACCGCCTTGAGCCCCTCCGGATGCAGCGGGTCGACGACAAATTCCCGCGCCGACAGATCCAGCGGCTCGACCCCGGCGCTGACGGTCACGCATCTCTCTCCCGTCCCTTTTAAGAGGTCAGCCAGCGCCGAACCCACACCGCGGCAGTCGGCCAGGATGAGCCAGTCCCCCTTCGGAAGCTCTACGAGTTCGGAAATCTCCTCTTGGAGCCGCCAGTGAACTTCGTGCAAGAGCCACTCTGGCTTGTGGTCACCCAACGCCTTCACCTGAAAACCGACCAGCTCCAGCACAGGTTGGCCCGTTTCATCCCAGACCGCGATGTCAGCTTCCACCTTCCCGGCTTCCGAATCGGGCTTAAAACAAGAATAGCTCCACAGACGGCTCTCCGGTTTGCGGTACAGATTCAGGCTCCCCAAGCCGGTCGGAAGGTACACCACGCCGGTGCCTGCATCAGCGGAGACGGTCGCTGCAACGACCTGAAAGCAGGCATCCAGCACTGCGGGATGGAACAGGTAGGAATCGGTCGCCACCCCATTGGCATCGTTGGCGACCAAAGCCAGCGCCTCCCCTCCCTGACTCCAGAGTTGCTCGATCCCACGGAAGGAACTCCCGTACTGCAGCCCGTTTTCACTGAGTCGGTGGTAGAATCCATCGGTCGCGACCGGTTCGGTGAGCCTTTTCTGGATCTCCACGAGAGAAAGCTCGCTCGTTGCAGCGCAGTTGCTGTCGGCAGCTACAATAGCGCCGCTGGCATGGAGATCCCATCCCGCACCTTCCTCGGAAAGGCTGAAAATCTCGAATCGGGAACAGTTGGTCCCGGTCCGAGAGAGGACAGTGTGGATGCGGAGGTTCTTTCCCTGGTCGAGGGAGAGGGCTTGATGGAACTGGACCTCCTGTAAAAGGAATGGCTGTCCATCGGAGAATTCACGTGCAGCGCAGAGAGCCATTTCCACGTAAGCCGAGGCTGGGAGAACCGGCACCCCATGAACCTTGTGATCCTCAAAGTAATTATGTACTAGGGTACTCAGCCAAACCTCGAAAACCGGCACAGGAAGTTGCAGCCGACACCCCAAGAGCGGGTGATTACTCTGAGTAAGAGACGCAACAGGGGTGGAACTGGTCCGGGTCCAGTATCTTTGTCGGAGAAATGGTGTCGTGGGAAGCGCGAGCCGACGGCGCGGCAGCGCGGTATGGAATGCATCAAAATCGACCGGCACCCCATGCAGGAAGAGTTGTGCCAGGCTCGTCAGCAGGGTAAACCAAGTATCCCGCCCCTCCCCAGACCAGGAGGGAAGAAGCAGGTTTTTTTGCGGTAGAAATTGGCGCGCCAGTGCGCAGAGCGTTCCCTTCGGGCCAATTTCGAGGAAGAGCCGGCACCCCAGCTTGGCAATGGTCCCGATGCTCTCCTCGAAGCAGACCGGCTCCAGGATATGTCGGGACCAGTACTCCGGAGTCATCTCACCGTCTCGCAGCACAGCGCCGGTAAGATTGGAAACCAGTGGAAGGCGGGGTTGGTTTAACTGGATCTGCTGCACGATAGACTCGAATCCGGGAAGGATTGGCCGCATGAGAGGAGAGTGGAAACCGTGGGAGACCGTGAGAGATCGAACCATGATCCCGTCGGCCGTAAGAGCTGCGGTAACGGCACGGATCGCTGAGCTTCGTCCAGAAACCACGGTCTGCTCCGGCCCGTTGAAAGCGGCAATGGTGAGATCCTCACTATAGGGCTCGAGCGCTGTCTCCACGCGTCTTCGTTCCCCGAACACAGATACCATCTCCCCTTCGCGCGGCAAGGCATCCATCAGCCGGGCGCGTTCGGCGATAAGTTTCAGCCCGTCTTCGAGCGAAAACACCCCACCGCGAGCGGCAGCGACGTATTCCCCGACGCTATGGCCCATTACCACGGTTGGCTCCACCCCCCACGACTTCCAGAGCTCGGCTAAGGCATATTCCAGAGCGAACAGTGCCGGTTGCGTGTATCGGGTCTCATCCAGCAACGAGTGAGGCTCCGGTGGGTAGAGGAGTCCAATCAAGGAGGTCCCGAGATAGGGGTACAAAAGTTCGTCGCAATGTTCCAGAGTCGCCCGGAACCGCGGCTCCCGATCATAGAGCTCACGCCCCATGTGGAGATACTGAGACCCCTGGCCGCTGAAGAGAAAGGCGAGCTGGGGCGCCGTGTCGTGCCTTGCCTCTCCGCTGAAGAGCCCGGGTGCAGTGCGACCAACCTGGAATGCTTCCAACTGATCCCGCAGCTCGCTGAGGGATGTGGTAACCGCAGCGAGGCGGTGTTCGAATTGGGATCTCCCAGTGTTGGCTGTGAAACAGAGGTCAGCAAGAGAGAGAACGGGCCGCTCGGCGAGATACTCATGAAAACGGTGGACTAACTCTCGAAGGGCGGGTGCGCTCGGCGCAGATAGGGTGAACAGATGCAACGGTCGCTCCAGGTCCGAACCAGCGGGAGCTGGGACCGGATCGGGAGGTTCTTGCAGGATGACGTGGGCATTGGTACCCCCGAAACCGAAGGAACTGACCCCAGCCAGTAGAGGCCTCGTGTTGCGCCACTCCCTCTTCTCGCCAGGAATAAAGAAAGGCGTTCCTTCCAGATCAATGTGCGGGTTGAGCTCCCGCAAGTGCAGGTGGGGCGCGATGGTCCGGTGCCGCAGGCAGAGAGCCACCTTGATTAGACCAGCAATCCCCGCCGCCGCTTCCAAATGTCCGATGTTCGTTTTCACCGATCCGATGCCGCAATACTCGTCCGGGGCACGACCTTCTAGAAAAACCTCCTTAAGCGCGTTAACCTCGATTGGATCCCCTAGTGAGGTTCCAGTGCCGTGCGCTTCGAGATAACTAATCCATGCCGGTGCCACGCCAGCCCGGGCCAAGGCCTGACGGATAACCGCCTGTTGGGCCAGTCCATTGGGTGCGGTGAGGCCGTTGGTCCGACCATCCTGATTTATGGCCGATCCGCGAATCACTGCCCAGATTTGGTCGTGATTTGCTAGGGCATCTGAGAGACGCTTGAGCACTACGACCCCGCATCCCTCCCCACGCACATACCCATCGGCGGCAGCGTCGAAGGTTTTGCATCGACCGTCGCTTGCTAGCATCCGTGCCTGCGAGAATATAATAGTCGGTTCCGGAGCGAGAATGAGATTGACCCCAGCGGCAAGCGCCATGCTGCTCTCCCCACTGGAAAGGCTGCGGCATGCAAGGTGAATGGCTACTAGCGACGAGGAACAGGCGGTATCGATGGCGAGACTGGGGCCGTGTAGATTAAGCACGTAGGAAAGCCGGTTGGCTGCGATGCTCAGCGCATTACCGGTCCCGGCATATATGTTCAAACTAGTTTCAAGTGCAAGCTGCATTCGGCCATAGTCGTAATTGCTAATGCCAACGAACACCCCGGTCTGGCTTCCAGCTAGTTTCTCAGGTGCCTGTCCAGCCAACTCCAATGCCTCCCAGCTCACTTCGAGGAGCAGGCGCTGCTGCGGATCCATCGCTTCCGCCTCCCGCGGGGAGATTCCGAAAAACTGTGGATCAAAGCCGTCCACCTCCTTAATGAACCCCCCCCAGCGGATGTTCATCTTGCCGGGGACGCCGGGCTCGGGAGAACGCAGAAGATCGAAGTTCCACCGATCTGAAGGCACTTCACCGATAGCATCAATGCCACCACTCACAACCCGCCAGAACTCCTCAAGATTCTTTGCCTCAGGAAAACGGCAACTTATCCCGACGATGGCGATCGGCTCCTCCACGGGAGGAGCAACCGGCACAGCCAACGACTGAAGGGTCGATTTGGGAGTTGCCGCAAGATGCCGCGCCAGAGCCTCGATCGTCGGATAGTCGTAAACCAAGGTCGGAGAGATCTTTCTTCCCAAACTCTCCTCCAGTTCCCCGCTAAGCCGTACCGCTGTCACCGAATCCAATCCATAGCTAGCGAGCACTTCCCGTGTATCAATCTTCTCCGGGGAGAGCTGCAGCCATTCAGCGATGTGTAACACTAGCCACTCACGAATTGCCTTCTCGGTTGCAGTAGGATTCAACGACGCAGTGGGAGGCACTGCCACCGGTGTAGCGGGCAACGGCTCTTCCTGTCGCCACTGAGCCACCCACTCCAGAGTCCCAGAAAGGAACCCGGCCTTGCAGGCATGACGCTGGATCTTCCCGCTGGAGGTTTTGGGAATGCTTGCCGTCTTAAGAAGGAGTACCGCATGCACCTGTAGATCATGCTCCTCAAGCACTGCCTTGCGGATGGTCCCCACCACTTCATCAGTATCGAACTGGCGCAAATATTTTCGCTCCAACTCTTGGACAACAACTAGGCACTCTTCACCCTTAACCTGAACCGAGAATGCGGCTCCCCCACCCCTACGAAGTGAGGGATGACACTCTTCCACGGTCTGCTCCAGATCCTGTGGGTAGTGATTTCGGCCGTGAATGATGATGAGGTCTTTGATCCTTCCGGTAACGAACAGTTCCTCGCCTATTTGAAATCCCAAATCGCCAGTACGCAGGAACGGCCCTTTACCACCAGCTAGGTAAGCATGAAAGGTCTTCATGGTTTCCTCGGGACGTTTCCAGTACCCCCGGGCAATGCTAGGTCCGGAAACCCAAATTTCCCCAACTTCTCCGAGGGCTTTCACTGTGCGCTGTTCTGGGTCGGCGACTACCACCTCGTGCGCCCGCCCTGGCATGCCACAACTGACTACTTTGCCCCTCCCTCCTGCCGCTGTCTCCGATTGATGCTGGGTCAGTGTAGTCCTATCCCCCTGTTGGACTACTGCTCCCTCCCCCGGAAGACCGCCGGTCACGAAAAGAGTCGCTTCGGCAATCCCGTAGCAAGGATAAAAGGCCTTACGCCGGAAGCCGCACGATGCGAAGGTAGCAGCGAACCGGTCGAGGGTCTCGGCTCGAACCGGTTCGGCTCCATTGAAGGCAACCTGCCAGCTGCTGAGATCTAGGGATTGCATCTGCTGGGGAGTGATCCTATTGGCGCAGAGATCATAAGCGAAGTTTGGTCCGCCGCTGATGGTTCCCCGGTAACGCGACACTGCTTGCAACCAACGAAAGGGTTTTTGTAGAAACATAGCCGGCGCCATCAAGACGCAAGGGTAACTGCTGTACACTGGAGTCAATAGCCCACCTACCAGCCCCATATCGTGGTATTGTGGCAACCAGATAATGCTGACACTTTCCGCGTTCATCCCAAACTTACTCTCTATGATCTCCAGGTTTTGTAGTAGGTTCCCATGTTCCACCATAACCCCTTTCGGAGTACCTGTGGATCCAGAAGTGTACTGAAGAAAGGCCAAATCCCGAGGCCCTGGCAGGATCTCCTCGTAGCCAATGTTCACATCGTCCAACAAGTCGGTGACCATAAAGCAGATGCTTCTGCTCAATTGAAGCTTTTGCTCAATTGTGGAATGCAAAAAAGAGGTGGTAAGCACGAAGGCAGCCTCCGCATCGGCCACAATCGCCTCCAGCCGAGCCAAGTTCTGGTTAGAACGGGGGGGGTAAACCGGAACGGCGACTACCCCGGCATAGAGGCAACCGAAAAAACTGACCACAAAATCGAGTCCTGGCGGATAGAGAAGCAGAGCCCGCTCCCCCCGCGCCCCTTTGGCCTGCAAGCGCCCAGCTAGTTTCCGGGCTTTTCCATCCAACGCGCCAAAGGTCAGATCCATTTCCTCGCTTTCTCCATCCGAAAGATAGGTATAGACGACCTTATTGGGGGTGGAGATGGCCAAAGCTTTAAGTGTCTCCGTTAGCGAAACCAATTTTTTCTTATTATCACTCGAGTTAATATTCATGGCATCTAGTCTTTGTTTAAATAAATATTGCACAAGCCAATCAATTTATTTATATTGCTGAAATAATTTATTCATACATTCAAATCATTAAAATATAATTAATAATTTTGCATAATACTCTAAGTTAAAGCATTTAATCAATCAGCCCATGGAATCATTTATAATCGTATACAGTAAAACTGAACCAGGTAATCGGTATTACATTTTGCCATGACAGGCTACCACTCGAACGTAGTATTATTTTCGTATCACACTCCCTTTCTATTTGATTTTGCGGCAAAAACTAATTGCAGAAAAAGGAGAAATAAAGACTTAGAGACACAAAATGGGGGCAGGCTCCATGCTGAAGCACCAGAATGGTATCGAGAAAACGAAGGAGCAATGCCGAATTATGGAGAGTTATTCAAAAAAATATAGACTTTTTAAAGCAGGGAATTATGGATCAGAAAAATCTGGAAATTTACGTAGTAGGGCCAAACAGGCTGCAAAACGAGCTAATAGCTTTCTTTATCAGTGAGGTCACCAAATTTAATTGCATCGTTTACGATACCATCAATACTATCCCGGTGAATAGCAATTGCCTCCAGCAGCAATATCTCATCCTTTTGGACTGTTCCGGGAAACCGTGTAATATGAGAGTCATCAGCAACCTCAGAAACAGCTTTCCCCGGAATTATTTTGCATTGTTCAATCTCCCCATTAACTCGGGAAGTGAACTCAACGCCCTACAAAACGGGGTCAGCGGTATTCTGTATGAAAACGATGACATCTCCATGTTGAGCAAGATGGTCCAGGCGATCATAGGAAACGAAATTTGGATCTCCCGACGGGTTGATCCAGAATCGCTAAACAGCAAAATAGGCTACGCACCTCTGTTAATGGAAAAGGAGTTTGGACTCACCAATCGGGAGAGGGAAATCCTCTCCTATTTAAGCTTGGGCTACAGCAACTGCAAAATCGCGGAAGTGACCTACACCAGCACACATACCGTCAAAACACACATCTACAAAATTTTTAAAAAGATCAAGGTCACCAATCGGCTCCAGGCGGCCCGATGGGCAGCCGAAAATTTTTAGCAGTACGACTTTTACCATGGGCTCCTCGAGGGTCAACAGAAACAGGAACCACAATATTGTTATCCGATAAATTGCATCTCAGAACAATCGTCTCTGATCGTTCCATAGCCACCGTCGCGGTGACACTCATGGCACTTCTGCCGATTGTTCCACAGCCGGTGAAAATATTTATTGGGGTGGCCAGTCTCATACTGAGTGCGCTCTCCTGGCGGCAGGTATCGTTTCACCTGTGCCTTTTCCTGAACCTTTTTGTGGCTATGATCTTTTTGAGGATCCCCTATTCCCAAGTGGTTTTCGCGCTGATGATCGGCATCTACTTGCTGATCGTCGCTACCGTTCCTGATCTACGAGCTGGTCTCAGATTCTTTCGATGGGGAAACTTCGGGCGTGAAGCATGGCTTCTCTGCATCGGCTCAGGAATGCTCAGTGGAACTGCCTTGCTGGGCTGGTTCGTCCTGACCCGTCCTGACTTCTCGGTTCTGATTAGAAACTTCCTTCCCAATCTACCCCTTCCTGCCTTGATATTCGGGGGGATTGGCTTCGCAATGGTGAACGCCTTGGTAGAAGAGGTGGTGTATCGAGGGGTGGTCTTCGGGGTTCTGGTAGAGAGCGGCCTTTCGCTCGCAGTGATCCTGCCACTTCAAGCAGTAGCTTTCGGCACCATTCATATGGGGGGGGTTCCGAGCGGGTGGATCGGCGTTGGGTTAGCTTCGCTCTATGGATTCCTGATGGGATTGATCAGGCTTCGCTCCAAAGGACTTTTGGCGCCTTGGGCTGGCCACGTGCTAACCGACCTGGTCATTGTGACCATCGTCTTTCTCACGGCACAGTAGATGGCATCAAGGAGAGCGCAACAAACCGGAGGCTAAAGCTTTTATGCCGCCGCCTTTTGTACAACCCATCTCTTTGATTTCATTCCGGGAAACCATCCGCAGCAGTGCTATAGGATGACATTCTAAGTGCGCAATCCGATTTTTCTGGACAGGGTTTCC